>ENA-OQDC01001704-OQDC01001704.1-human-gut-metagenome-genome-assembly--contig:-NODE-1704-length-10344-cov-2.861114_pt1 | contig 10344 bp, 10 predicted proteins | sample MGYA00242770_ERZ504601 | MGnify/ENA primary metagenome ERZ504601 (study PRJEB26092, sample SAMD00036305) | human gut metagenome | host: Homo sapiens | study: EMG produced TPA metagenomics assembly of...
TCCGACGATGATCAAAGTGGGTGTTGACAGCCATGAAGATACTTTCCGGTTTTCCGGTCTTTCAGTTTTGCCCAGGTTGCAATGCGGGTACATGCACCGTCCATCCGATGAAACCTACGCTGTCGGGATATTGTGAAAGCCAGAACGTATTGCTGTCCAATGCTTCAAACCGGTCTTTCCGATAGAATAGCGGAGCATATTCTCCCTGTGTTTTTCCGTCCTCACGTCCAACTCCCACTTCTGCATATTCGGGTAAACGCTGTTTGAGATCTTCCAGCTGGTTGTGCAAAACCTCTTGCATGCCTACAATGTCCAGCTGGTTCGCTTTGATAAAAGCTGCGACGGTGTCTTTTCTGTATTTCCAGTTGTTCAGGCTGTCAGCCGGGTTGTCATAGCGAATGTTGAAGGTTGCCCAGTTTACGGTAATTTTTTCTGTTTTCTTTTCCTGGCATGCGGTAGTCAGTATTCCGGATATTCCGGCCAGGCAGATGATCAATAGTTTTTTCATTTTCTTTTGTTTTTATAGAATCAGGTTTCTTCTGCAAAGATAGAGTTTATTTCAGATATTCTTGTGCGGTATTTCTTTGTTGGGGCAGAGATGGATAAAGAAAAGAGCAGAAAAGCAAGATTCGTATACTGAAATCACGTTTATATGAAGATAAATCCGTACCTTTATCCCCAAATAGAAGGATTATGAGTCATATAGCGTTAGGAAGATATAATCAACTGGAAGTTGTTAAGGAAGTCGATTTCGGAGTTTACTTGAATGGAGATGAAGACGGAGAAATTCTTCTCCCCAAACGTTATGTTCCTGCCGGATGCAAGCCGGGAGATGTTCTGAACGTTTTTATTTATCTGGATATGGAAGAACGTCTGGTAGCAACGACATTGCATCCTTATGTGCAGGTGGGTGAGTTTGCCTCTCTGGAAGTTGCCTGGGTCAATCAGTTCGGAGCCTTTCTGAACTGGGGACTGATGAAAGATTTGTTTGTTCCTTTCCGTGAGCAGAAGATGAAGATGCTGAAGGGAAACCGGTACATCGTGCATGTACATTTGGATGAAGAAAGTTTCCGCATTGTGGCATCTGCCAAGGTAGAACGTTATTTGTCGGATGAAAAGCCCGTGTATCGCCGGGGTGAGGAGGTTGATGTACTGGTCTGGCAAAAGACAGATCTTGGATTTAAAGTCATTGTTGACAATCGTTTCAGCGGTATGCTTTATCAGAATGAGATTTTCCAGCCGGTCAAGCTGGGAATGAAGCTGAAAGCGTATATCAAGCAGGTGCGTGAAGACGGCAAGATCGACCTTGAGTTACAGCCTTACGGAGCCAAAAAAGGTGGATGACTTCTCTGAACATTGCTTCAATATATCAAGGAAAAAGGCGGACATATCAGTTTGAATGACAAACTGATGCCGGCGTGATTTATGAGACTTTCGGTGTCAGCAAGAAGACATTCAAGAAAGCTGTCGGAGATTTGTATAAGAAACGTCTGATTGTTTTGGAAGATACAGGAATCCGTCTGGCCTGATAAAGGGGCGAACGGAGGAATCCTGTTACTGATGAAATGCCGGTAGGCGGAACAAGCTGTTATGATGCCAATAGGGGAAATGCCCCATGAAAAATAGGAGACTTCCTATCCAAACAATGGGGATTATCTGTTGTAAGAAGTTTTTTCCCTTGCTAAATTTGCCAATGTAATCAAAAAAGAAAAAGCGTATGAAACAGTATTTGAAAAAGTTTTGGTTGCTGGCAGTCTTTTCCTGTATGCTGCTTCCTGTTTCGGCCTCCGGCTTGGGAGATATCCGGGTAAATGCCCGTTTTCTGACTGATCGTATGGCCTTTGAGTTGCATCTGAATCAGAATCAGTATAATGATTTGTTTGAGGTTAATTTTGATTTCCTCAGCAATGTTACTCCCTATCTTTCCGGAATGGCCCGGGCGGATGCTGCTGCACTTGATGCGTATTACCGTTTTCTGGATGAGCGGAACGATGATTTACGCTGGATCCTTTCCAGTCCGGAGTATGTGCGTTTTATGGGAATTGAATATTTTTTCCGTCCCGTTTACGCCTTGAATAACGTATGCTACCTTAGAATATATAAGGTATATACGGATTATGATTATTTTTATTTTTCCCGTCCGGTTCATTATTTAACTTATCGGGGTGCTCATGCCCGTTGTCATTTTGGAGGAGCCAGCTATTATCGCCGTCATTTTACGGGTCGCTATCATCATCCTGTATATACCGGCTTTTATCGTTGCCGGGATGATTTCCGCAAACATGATTTCCGTCCGGGACTGCATCCGCATCCCCAAAAGGTTCCCCGTCCGGATGTTATTCATCGTCCTGCACCTCCCAAACCTCTTCCCGTTCGTCCGGGCCGTCCGGGCCGTCCCGTAATGAAGCCTTCTGTCAAGCCTTCTCCATCGCCTCGCCCTGAAAAACCGGTTACCCGTCCGGGGCGTCACGAATCAGACAAACGTCCGGAATATCGTCCGGGACGGAAAGAACAGGGGCATTCTTATCGGAAAGAATCGAAAGAAAACGGACGGAAGAACGAAGGAGCCCGCCGGTTGTAATGATGAGTAATTGAATGTTTAAAAAAACGCTTCGATGTTTAAAAGAAAATGCCGAATACTTTTTTCTTAAACGTCGAAACGTTTTTGAAAAAGCTGGAAGCCTTCGGGAAATGGTTTGAATCTTAGGGAATATACGATGGTGCTGCAACGTATATACAATTACGAGTCACTGAGTAGCACGATGAGGCCGCAACGTATATACGTTTGCGGGTCATCGAGTAGTACGATGAGGCTCCAACGTATATACGATTACGGGGCATCGAAGGGTCATATATTATGCTTTATAAGGTGAGAGGAACACCTTTGTAGAAATCCAGAATTTTGGTCCGGAAGATAAAGTCGTATTTGGCCTGAATACGATCGGATACGGCTTTCATCCAGTTTGTTCTTGCTTCGTTATATTCAGTAGCATTAGCTTTCCCGTTGGCATATTTCTCTTTCATCAGGAGAAAGGAGGCTTCGGCTGCTTCATCGGCCGTACGGCTGCTCTGCAATTTGCTTTCAGCACCCAGAGCATTGTAGTAAGCTTGCTGGATTTCTTTGTAGAGTGTCTTTTTACTTTCTTCCAGCTGCCAGTTCAGATTGCTTTGCTGGATGCGTGCGCTTCTCACCTGATTGCGGGTACTGAACCGGTTGAAGATAGGAATGCTCAGAGAAAGACCTATATACTGGCTGAAGTTGTCTCTCAGCTGTGCACCGAAGTTCCCGTTTTCCCGTCCGGAGACATTATAATAGTTCGTACTCAGGCCGGCACCGAAGTTCAATTGCGGATAATATCGGCTTTGGGCAATACGAATATTGGCCGGTTGCTCCTTCCAGACGATATTGTGCAGCAAGGATTGAAGGTTTTGAAAGTACCGCCTGTGAATAGATTTCAGTCGGTGAGGTGAGCGAAGCAGTCAGGGCTTGTTCGTCTACTTCAGGTGAAACGATGCGGAAGTCATCCGGAGAAGGCAGTTCCAGCAACTGACTGAGGTCGAGTAGGGCCAGTTGGTAATTGTTGTCGGCCTGAACGGCAGACAGTTGGTCTTGTGCCACACGCGACTGCGCTTCGCGCCATTCTGCTTCTGAGGCTTTGCCGTTCTGGTAATAGGCTTCTTTCTGCTTCAGCATCTCCTGACTTAAGCTGACTTGCTGGTGGGCCACCTTAGCCAGTTCTTCATTGAACAGAACTTGCAGATAGGCGGATGCAACCTGAATGCTGATATCTTCTTTGGCTTTGTTCAGATCCTCGATGGCTGCTTTCAGATTCAGTTTGGCCAGTGAAATGCTGTGAGGAATCTGCATACCGGTAAACAACGGGACACTGGTTGTCAGGTTCAGACCAGTGTTCTGTGTATTGATACTCTGGTAAGTATTATCAGCCTGCAGGCTTCGGCCGAAGTTGAAAGAGTGGGAAGCACTTCCGTTCAAATCGGGCAGTCTGCTCCATTTGGCTGTATTCAATTCCACTTCACTCTGGTCACGGCTTGCTTCCTGTTGCTTGATGGTCAGGTTATGTTCGATGGCATAGTCGATACATTGTTTCAGGCTCCAGGCCTCCTGTGCCTGGACAGAGAGTGTGCAGGCACAAAAAGTTAATGTTGCGAGATACTTTTTGTTTGGTTGTTATCATGGCTTATTCTCCTTTCTTCAGTCCGCGTACTTGTTCACCTGCATTCAATCCTTTCTTGATTTCGATCTTGATACCGTTGCTGATTCCGGTAGTCACTGAACGGCGTTCGAACTTCTGGACCGGTACGCTGTCGGTCAGGACATAGACAAAGGCTGAATCATTTTCGAATTCAATGGCACTTTCAGCAATGGCAACTACATTGTCGGCACGCTGCAGTTCCATTTCGGCATTGGCGCTGTAGCCTGAACGGATCGTTACGCTGTCCGGCACCTGGATGGCTGCTTTGATTTCAAACTGATTGGCTCCGTTGTTTTCCGTGCTTTTCGGAGAAATATATTCCAGAGTGGCATCAAACTGCATATTCTGTAAAGCTCCTAAAGTGATTTTTACAGGAATACCTTCGTGAATGCGTCCCACTTCCGTTTCATCTACGTTTCCGCGGAAGATCAGATCACCCATGTCTGCCACGGTAGCGATGGTGGTTCCGTCATTGAAGGTATTGCTCATGATAACGGAGTTACCCACTTTGATAGGTACGTCCAGAATCAATCCGTCAATTGTGGATCGGATCAGTGTGCTGCTGAACGAAGCGCTGTTTTTCGTGATACCTTCTTTTACGATTTCCAGATTATCTTTAGCTGCCTGAAGTTCTTCACGGGCCTGCTGGGTTGTCAGAAGAGTTTTTTCGTATTCTTCACTGCTGACCAGTTTGCCCTTATACAGTTTCTCCATGCGCTGCAAGTCGGTTTCGGCCTGTCGTCCGTTCATCTCAGCCAGTCTTACCCGGCTTTCAGCGGCGTTCAGTGAACCAAGTTCCGGGATTACTTTGACTTTAGCAATAACTTCTCCTTTCTTGATTTTTTGTCCGGCTTCCTTATAGACTTCGGCAATGATACCCGAGATCTGAGGTTTGATCAGGACTTCATCGCGTGGTTCAATCTTTCCGGTTGCTACGGTGGTTTGCACTAACGTATCTTTTTCAGCAGTCAATACGTCATAAATAGTTTCTTTGGGTTGGGATTTTGATAAAGGAATACAAAGGTTCCGATTGAAAATCAATGCCAGAATTACCAGCAGAGCTATTTTAATGTACTTTTTCATAAGAAAAGGTGTTTGTTTGTTAATAAATGGGTTAATATTCACTTGTTTGTCGTTTTTATATTGGTTTATTCGTCTCTGATTGCTTCAATTGGTTTACGGCCATGGCCCGGTATGCGGGTGCCAGTCCGGCCAGAAGTCCAAGTATGATCAGCAAAATGCAAGCTCCGATTGCCTGCCAGAAGCTGATTTGAAAATGGATTGGTGCTGTCGGAGTCGATGTGGCGCTTTCTACGATGTTCAGAAGAAAGACCGCAAAGGTAATTCCGCTCATTCCTGCAAGGCTTGTCAGTACAATACTTTCTGAAAGAATCTGCTGGAGAATATCGTTGGGCCGTGCACCGATTGCCCGCCGGATGCCGATTTCTGTGGTACGTTCTTTCACTGTAACCATCATGATGTTGCTGACTCCGATCGCCCCTGCAAGCAAGGTTCCCAAACCGACCATCCATCCCAGGATGCGTATGCCTGAGAAAAGGTTGTCCATCATGCCAAAAAGAACTTCGGCATTCAGCTGTACGAGTGCCTGGTCATCGTCCGGATGGATCAGATGTGCCTGTTTCACAATCCTGGCGATATCCTTTTCCACTTCGCTGATGGCATATCCTTTCCGTGCAGTATAGGCAATCATCTGGACTTTCTGACCGAAATTATAATTGTTCTGCATGGTGCTGAATGGAATGATAACAGAAGTTTCCGTATTTCCCTGGATAGAAACATTTCCTGTTCCCATGTTTACGCCGATCACCTGATAATAGATACCGTTGATTTCGATGTATTTTCCGCAGGGGTTTTCTCCTCCCGGGAATAAGGATTCATAGATTTGTTTGCCGATGATGCAAACTTTCCGGTTATCTCTTACATCCATATCGTTCAGGTAGCGCCCTTGCGTGATCAGGGGTTCTTCTATTTGGCTGTAAATAGGATAGAGTCCTTTTAGGGTTCCGGAGATCTTTTGTTCGTTGTAGACAATGTTCACTCCCCAGCGTGCAAGTGTCGGAGTAACGACGTCTGCTCCTTCCACATTGCGCAGGATCCGTTCTACATCTTTGTTTTCCAGATCCCAGTAACGTCCTTGCTGGAATCCCCGGTAAGCCTTGCTTGTCTGGTTCGTGCCCATGAATCCGGAATTTGTGGCAAATCCTTTAAACTGGAGTGACAATGTTTCCTGCATACCTTTCGCACCGCCCAGCAGAGAAATCAGCATGAAGATTCCCCAGAATATACCGAATGCGGTTAAAAGGCTTCGTGTCTTGTTTCGTGTGATCGTGACAAGTATTTCTTCCCACGTATCTAGATCAAATTGTTTCATAATCAGTCTGCTCTAAGTGCTTCAATAGGCCGGATGCGGACAGCTTTTCTTGCAGGGAAAAGACCGGCCAGAGTTCCGGCAATAATAAGTGTCAGGGTGGCCTGGATAGCGATGTGAATATCCACTGTCGGATTTTCAAAGACTGTCACGCTAAACAAGCCTGCATCCATGGTTTGCGTTCCGGCCGCTTTGTTCATGTACTCGGTAACGGCAATTCCGGCTACCATGCCGATGTATCCGAAGAATGTTGTGATGACAACGCTTTCAGATATAATCAGCCATAGAATGGAGGAAGGTTTTGCTCCCAGTGCTTTTCGTATGCCGAATTCGTGAGTACGTTCGCGCACGGTAATCAGCATGATGTTGCTGACTCCCACAATGCCGCTCAGCAGTGTAAAGATTCCGATAACCCAGATCGCAATGTGCAAGGTCTGATTGGCTGCCTGTTGCTGGAGATATTGGGTAAAGCGGTTCCATATCCATATAGCACCGTCATCATCTGCCGCAAACATTTTTTTGCTTCCCATAACCTGACGGTAATCTTTCTCAAACAGTTCGTTCTCGGCTTCACTGGTAAGTCCCCGGGTTGTAAATGTGATGTTGTCAATACTGTCACCTTTATTATACACAACCTGCAAGGTAGTAAAAGGAATCAAAGCCGACGGAGAGAAACTGTTTTGGTCTGTATAGATCCCTACGACCTGATAAGAAACACCTTGTGCGTTGAGGTACTTTCCTAAAGGTTGGCTTTTGGGAAAAAGTTGTTTGGCTGTTTTCTCATGCAATACAATCACTTTGCGGCGTTCTTTCATATCGCGTTCGTTGATGAAGCGTCCTTTCTTGATTTTGATTGCTTCCAGTTCCGGATAACTGGGGAAAACCCCATCAAGTGATATGCTTACATTTTCTTTTTCGAAGTTGAGATAAACGCTTCCTTTGCTGATGGTAGCTCCTGTCGTGATAATATTCTTAGAGAATGCAGTAGCAGTCAGTTCTCTGTCTGTATCATCCAGTGAAATGCTTCTTCCTTCATTTAATCCGTTATAAGGCTTGGAAGTATATCCGGGATAGATTTTCATAGAATTCATTTTCATGTCCCGTGTCTGTCCTTCAAAAGCATTGATCAGTCCGTTTCCTGCTCCCAGCAAAACTATTAACATAAAGATTCCCCATGCGACAGAGAATCCGGTAAGAACCGTACGCAGTTTGTTGCGTTGGATGGTTCCATATATTTCTTGTATCAGATCAATCATAACACATGCTATTTCATAAATCCGTTCTTTCCGAAAGGTGAAGCATTGTGATCAATGTTATCTTCAATCCGTTCGATGACCCCGTCTTTAATGTGGATAATCTTATTGGTTTGATTGGCGACTCCGCTTTCATGCGTAACAATAATGATTGTCAGTCCTTCTTTATCATGGAGCTCTTTCAGTATCCGCATGACTTCTACGGAGGTTTTACTGTCCAAGGCTCCGGTCGGTTCATCAGCCAGGATGATCTGAGGCTTTGATATTAGTGCCCGGGCAATGGCCACCCGCTGTTTCTGTCCGCCGGAAAGTTCGTTAGGCATGTGATGAGCCCACTCTTTGAGTCCCAGTTTATCCAGATATTCCAGTGCCAGCTGATTCCTCTTTTTCCGGTTTACCCCTTGATAGAATAAAGGAAGAGCTACATTTTCCATGGCATTCTTAAACGGAATAAGATTGAACGACTGAAAAATGAATCCGATCATTCGGTTCCGGTATTCAGCAGCTTTGGTTTCGCTCAGATTCCGGATCAGGACATCATTCAGGTAATATTCTCCTGAATCATAATTGTCCAAAATGCCAAGGATGTTGAGCAGTGTAGATTTACCTGAGCCCGAAGCTCCCATAATGGAGACAAATTCTCCTTTCTCGATGTCGAGATTAATTCCCTTCAATACATGGAGCGGTGCTCCGTTGTGATAGGTCTTGTTGATGTCTTTCAAATGTATCATGTTTCTTTTGCTTGTGTTTGTTAGACATTGCGAAGTTAGAAAAAGTTACAGATATTCGATAAATAAATGAAAAAAAATTTGCTCTGTTTAGTGGTATTCTATACATTTGCGTGATAGAATTAACCCTAAAAAATGTAATGTCATGACTATAAACATGGAAAAACCTTATGTGGTAGGAATGGATATCGGTGGTACAAATACAGTATTTGGTATTGTCGATTCTCGTGGTAATGTGTTAGTTTCTGATTCAGTAAAGACACAGCAGTATGATAAAATCGACGAGTATGTTGATGCTGTGTGCAAGAAACTTCTTCCGCTGCTGCAGCAGGTTGGCGGTGCAGAGAGAATTAAAGGTATGGGTGTCGGCGCTCCGAATGGTAACTACTATAATGGTACAATTGAATTTGCCCCGAATCTTCCTTGGAAGGGAGTGATTCCATTGGCTGCCATGTTTGAAGAAAAGTTAGGCATTCCGACGGCGTTAACAAACGATGCAAATGCTGCAGCAATTGGTGAAATGGCTTATGGTGCAGCTCGCGGTTTGAAGGATTTTATCATGATCACTTTGGGTACAGGAGTTGGTAGTGGTATCGTAATCAACGGTCAGTTGGTATATGGTCACGATGGCTTTGCTGGAGAATTGGGTCATGTTATTGTGAATTCGGAAGGACGTGCTTGCGGTTGCGGACGTAAAGGATGTTTGGAAACTTATTGCTCAGCTACGGGTGTAGCCCGTACTGCTCGTGAGTTTTTGGTACAGCGTACAGATCCTAGTTTGCTGAGAAACATTCCGGCAGAAGAAATTGTGTCGAAAGATGTTTATGATGCAGCTGTTAAGGGTGACAAGCTGGCTCAGGATATTTTCGAATATACAGGAACTATCCTTGGTACAGCTTTGGCAAACTTCATTGCTTTCTCCAGTCCTGAAGCAATTATCCTCTTCGGTGGTCTGGCTAAGTCTGGTGATTATATCATGAAGCCGGTTCAGAAAGCGATGGAAGAAAATGTACTGAAGATCTACGAAGGAAAAACCAAGTTGTTGCTTTCCCAGTTGAAAGATGCTGATGCAGCCGTTTTGGGTGCCAGTGCATTGGGTTGGGAAGTTAGAGACAATTAATTCGTCTGATGTTTAAATGGACGGGGATATGTGCCGTGTGGCATATATCCCCGTTTTTCTTTTGAAAAAGAAAAAGCTGCTCTTCTTTTCCGAAGGCAGCTTGTGTTGCTAACTAACTTATTAAAACTATTGTATGGGGATGTTTCTTCTTTGATTTTATTCTATAAACAAGGAAAACGGCTCAGTTGTTTAAGGAATAAATGTTATTTAACATCCCTTATGACTGTTCGGGGTCAATAAAAAAGCGGCAACTTGTGTAAGTTACCGCTTTTTGTATGTGTGTAAGGAGTAATAGTTTTCGGGGAATTATGCGTTAACACGTTTTTCCTGAATTCTAGCTTTCTTACCGGTAAGAGCACGCAGGTAATACAATTTAGCACGGCGAACTTTACCCACTTTGTTAACTGTGATGCTGTCGATAGCCGGAGATTCCAGAGGGAAAAATACGTTCTACACCAACAGTTCCGGACATTTTACGTACAGTGAAACGTTTCTTTTCACCATGTCCTGAGATTTTGATAACAACACCACGGTACAACTGTACACGTTCCTTGTTACCTTCAACGATACGGTATGCTACGGTAATAGTGTCACCAGCTTTGAATGAAGGATGCTGTTTTCCAGTAGCAAATGCTTCTTC
>ENA-OQDC01001705-OQDC01001705.1-human-gut-metagenome-genome-assembly--contig:-NODE-1705-length-10339-cov-1.797493_pt1 | contig 10339 bp, 10 predicted proteins | sample MGYA00242770_ERZ504601 | MGnify/ENA primary metagenome ERZ504601 (study PRJEB26092, sample SAMD00036305) | human gut metagenome | host: Homo sapiens | study: EMG produced TPA metagenomics assembly of...
TTATAAAAATGCATGAGCACCTTCATATCTTCTTTTTCCATAATTTCTTCTTTAAAATTATGTACGATATACTGCTTTATAACATACTGGCACATTTTATCCAGTGCACTGGTAAACGTTTCTCTCTGCACGGAACAGTAAATATGGAGCATGGCCTTCTTGTTCTCTCCGATCAGCTTCACCAGTACCTCAAGGCATTCCAGCATAGAATCCACTTCCACCGGATGTTCAAAAGCGTTGTCTACTTCCCGAAGAAGAGCTGATTCCACAACATCAGAAATATCGCGGAAATGATAATAGAAAGTATTCCGGTTCACACCGCAGCGCTCCACAATATCCTTCACTGTAATTTTCGCAAGAGGTTTCTCATTAAGCAGTTCAAACAAAGTCCTGATAATAATTTCTTTCGTAAAACCAGACATTTTCTCACCTGTCACCTTGAAATGAAGCCGGACAAAAGCCTAATCGGCTATGTTTCCGGCTTGTTAAGTTATTATCACAGATTATGCCACAAACCAATTTAAAATGCAAGGACAACGCGCCCTTGCATCTACATTAGTTTCCCCTGTTCTGATAAAACATCAATTTCTGGAACTGATTCATTTCTTCGGATACGTCCCGCACAGCTCCATAAAACATTTTATGTCCATCCTGTTCTCTCAGGAAAATGCCTTGATATTTATCCATATATACTGACCGTCTTCTCTTCTGCGGCGCACAGTTCCCTCTGCACCTTCAGCCAGTCTCTGGAAAGACCGCTGGAAAATATTCTGCATTTTTTTCCTGTCTTCCGGGTGTATTGCCTCCATGACCTGAACATTCTCTGCCAGATCCACAGGATCCTGTCCAACCAGCAGACAGTATTTATCATTTACCTGCAGCAATTCCACATTGTCACAATATACATCATAAATGGCAATTGGCCCAAGAATATTATTCAGTATGCTGTCACTTGCCAGCTCAGACTGAAACAGATCCTTGAAACGCACATGTCCAATTTTTCGTGCCTGAATCCCCCGGTAATCCACATTATTCTCGTCATTGAGAAGTATTTTTATTTCTTCGACTGGAAGAGGCTTGTAGAAGAAATAGCCCTGACCATAAATACAGCCCATATTCAGCAGATAGTTGATCTGGTCTTCCGTCTCAACTCCCTCTGCAATCATGCGAAGTCCCATAATATTTGCCATTCTGGTAACAGCCTCAAGAATTCCCATTCCCTTGTCCATGGTATTCTCATCCATTTCAGAAACTTCATGTCAATCTTCAGAACGTCTACATTTACATCCTTCAGCATATTCAAAGAAGAATATCCGCTTCCAAAATCATCCATCAGAACGGTAAAGCCTGCATTTCGCAGTGCCTCTGCCACACCGGTGATCACCTTATATTCTTCTACATAAGCACTTTCTGTAATCTCCAGCTCTACATATTCCGGCGGAAGCCCATATTTGCGAACCAGACTTTTTAAAATGCTCTACTACATCAATTGCATAAATATCCACACTGGATACATTGACAGAAATAGGAATTACCTTGTGTCCGCGTTTTTTATCCAGTCCTGCAGCGTCTGGCAAACCTGCTCCCACACCTTCATGTCCAGTTCTGTGATCAGTCCGTTACTCTCCATAACCGGAATAAAATATCCAGGTGCCACAATTCCCTTCTCAGGATGCTTCCAGCGCACCAGAGATTCCAGTCCGACGATCTTACCTGTGTTCAGATTACATTTCGGCTGAAGATAGTAGATAAACTCATCTCTTTCCAGACCGGCCTGCACTTCAGCAAGGAGCACATGATTATTCTCCAGGCGTGTCTTCATATCTGAGCTGTAATAAGCACAGCGTACAGCATAATTTCCCTTTACTGTCTCCTGCGCAAGAATTGCCCGGTCATACATCTGTGAAGCACTGAGACTGATATCATCAATTACATAAAAACCAAAAGCAGGAAGGAATCCGGTATGTCCACCGTATGCACGCACAAATCCGGTAATACGGCATTTCAGATTTTCGAGAACTTTTTCATCATTTGGAAGAACAATTACAAAGTCATCCCCACCCATATATCCGGCAATCCCGCCAAATTCCTGACGCATTTTATTAAGATGCGCCCCGATTTCTCTCAGGAGCTTGTCACCTGCCACCTGACCATACCATTCGTTAAAAAGCTTAAAATGTTCAATATCAATGGCTACCAGACAGTATTTCCCTGCCGCAGTTTCATTTACTCTGAGAAAAGTTTCTGTCTGTGTAAAAAAAGGATTTCTGGCAAATAAGCCTGTAAGCTTATTCTTCTCAGTCTTGCCCGGGTTTCTCCGCTCCATAATCTCCTTCTTCATATTTACAAAACGGCAAAGATTATCCATATCTTCCTCATAAATATCCTTTGCCAAAATCACATGACAGTTCCTTGCTCCCGGCCACTCGACCTCTCCGGCATTGATTTTCAGCCATTTTCCCTGATCTTCATTATAAAATAAATCGGTCTTCCGGTTCGGATGTGCCAACGGGCAATTACGACAGGGCTTCTCTCTTCCCCGAAACTTCTCATAACAGATCTCGCCAGGCTTAAAATTCGAAAACTGTTTCGCCAGTGCTTTACTCATATACTGAATTCGATATGACTCATCTACTATGTATGTAATTGTCTCAGTTCTCTTCTCCTGTCTCATACGCGTCCTTTTCCATTTCTGAATGTAAATCCAAAGATTAAAACTATTAAAAATATTATAAGCTATTCCTTTTCAATACGCAACATGTCAACTCGCGAAAGTTTTCTGTTTTTTTTAGGCATAATGACACATATTACAATAAAGCTAAGAAATGCTCCCGCCAGAAAACAGTAAAATCTATTGGCTGGCTAGACGAATTAGAAAAAAATATGATGACCCTATTGCTCACTTTCAAAAAGAGTCGAGCAGCTAAAAGCTGAAAAAGCAGCCAGACAGGCTCCCATCCACTTTACTTTTTACGATTCTGATCGCCTTTGTTTAGGTGACAAGCTGAGAAAAAACTTTGGCTATGCTGCACTGAGCCAGATCTACCATGAGCTCGGTCTCCATACTTTCCTAACGAACCGGCAGCGCCGCTCAAAAAGAACGTATGATGCCAATACCATCATGAAGATGCTGGTCTATTCCAGACTTCTTTTCCCTGCTTCAAAGAAATCTTCCTATGATGATCGGGAACATTTCTTTGAGAAAACAGACTACTCTTTAGACGATGTTTACCGCTGTCTGTCTTTCCTTGACAAACATAAAGAAAACTTGCAGATCTGGCTAAATGACCATATCAAAGAGAATTATGGCAGGGATACCAGCCTCATCTATTATGATGTTACAAACTACTATTTTGAGACAGATGAGCAAACCGATTTTCTCCGTAAAGGAGTTTCAAAAGAACATCGTCCAAATCCAATTGTGCAGATGGGACTTTTCATGGATAATCAGGGAATTCCTATTACTTATGAGCTTTTTCCCGGAAATACCAATAACTGTCTGACCTACAGACCTAACTTTGGACGCATCAAAAAGCAGTTTGATCTTGGCAGAGTCATTTCCGTTGCTGACAAAGGAATGACAACAGGTGATAACATCTGGTATACGATCAATACTCCCAACTCATGATGGATATGTTTTCAGCATGTCCTCCGGGGAGCTGAAAAAAAGCCTCAAAAAACTATGTCCTCAAAGAGGAAGGGGTATGAATGGCTCGGAACGGAATATAAACGAAAAATCCCGTAAATGTCCAAGGACCATTCAGGTTACTTCTGTTACTGGAAAAAAGATAAAAAACAGGTGGATGAAAAACAGGTTGTTTTCTGGAGCGAAAAATATGCAAAACGAGCAAAGGCAGAACGGGAAGCTGCTTTGATAAAAGCAAGAGATCTGGCAGAAAATCCAGGAAATTACTCAAGAGCTACTTCTTATGGAGCTGCCAAATATGTAAAAAAAAGTAGATTATGACAAAGAAACCGGAGAAATCCTCACTTCCTCCTCCATTCTGAACCTTGATGAGGAAAAGATTCGGGAAGAGGAGGCATTGGACGGTTATTACATGCTCCTGACCAGCGAAATGGAAGCGTCAGATGATGAGATTATTGACATGTATCGAGGATTATGGCGGATCGAAGAATCCTTCAAAGTAACCAAAAGCGAACTGGAAGCCAGACCCGTATATGTCTGGACTAAGGAACATATCGAAGCACACTTTCTGACCTGTTTTGTAGCCCTGACAATCGCAAGAATACTGGAAAACAAGCTTGAGCATAAATACAGCGTTGGAACAATCCTTGAATCCTTGTCAAAAGCAGAATGCAGTCTGGTTCAGCAAAACTACTACTTGTTTGACTACTATGATGAACTGCTAAAAGATATCGGATTGATTATGGACATTGATTTTGGAAACGCATTCGGACTTTAGGAGAAATGAAAAAAAAAATTTTGGCAAAGACAAAAAAAGTAGAAAAAACACCATGAAAAAATGACAAAACAGAGAAGCCGCAATCCAGCATAAACACTTGGATTGCGGCCATTTTTAACCTACTTTACCTGCAAAAGTCAGGGTATAACAGTTTTTCTTCGGAAAAACTATCTTAATCTTTTTGAAATGGCTGGAGCACTTCAAACATCGCCTTGTAACTTATGGGGAATATAGTATAATTAAGATAGTTATTTGAAATATAATGAAATCTGATTTCGTTTATATAAATGTTATGATATAGATGCCAAAAGGTCTTTTTACACTGATATCATACTAATAAAAGCAGAAATGGAGTACCTTACATGAACAATCATTTTTCCGCCAGTTCCAACGCTGGCAGAATTCTTTCCTGGCTGGCGCGGCACTGGAAACGGCTGCTGGCTGCAATTGTGATACTGGCTGCGATTGCCTTTGCCGGACATGAATTTTATCTTTTTTATCCTTATCTGAATCTGCCCCATGTAACAACTGCCGACCTGGATGCCCTTGATCTGGACGGGTACGACAAGGTGATGTTTGTGGCGCACCCGGATGATGATCTGCTCTGGGGAGGACGGCATTTGATTGAGGAGAAGTATCTGGTAGTATGTATGACCCGTGGAAATGATCCCGGTTCGAAGCGCAGAATTTAAATCCGTAATGAAAGCTAACCGGGGACAAATATCTGATTCTTTCCTACCCTGACAAAATCGGAAAAGATCGCAGCAGCTGGAGTTACTGGAAAAAGGATATGGAATCCGATATTGCCACGTCCTGAACTACAAAGACTGGAAACAGGTTGCCACTCACAACGCAGACGGCGAGTACGGCCATCACCACCACCAGATGACTCACCAGCTTGTAAAAAAAGCCTATAAAGAGACAGACTGCAATGCTGATTTCTATTCTTTTGGAAAGTATTATGTAAATGATAAGGTTCCCTACGACCTTGAAGAAATGCCGAAAGATCTTTATATACAGAAGCGCAAGCTGGCAAAGCTCTATGTCAGTCAACGGACTACCGTAAGGAAAATGTATCATATGCTGCCCTATGAGTACTGGCAGAAAGAAGATTTCTGATCTTATATAAAAAGCTGTGTCTATGCCAGAATTTATTTATCCTGGCATGAACACAGCCTTTATTATTTCTTATAATTTTTTCGCAAAATGAATCTGCCCTTATTTATTTCTCAGCAGCCTCGCTCTTGGTTACAACAACCTTATCCAGATGCCAGATATCATCTACATACTCCTGGATGGTTCTGTCAGAGGAGAATTTACCACTGCATGCAGTGTTCAGAAGTGCCATCTTCGCCCACTTCTTCTCATCCTTATAAGCTGCCTCCACTCTCTTCTGAGCCTCAGCATAGGATCTGAAGTCTCCGAGAATGAAATACTGGTCTGCTCTGGAGCAGTTCTTAGTGTTCAGAAGAGAATCATAGATATCTCTGAACAGCTCTGTATCGCTGGAGAAGGTTCCATTGATCAGCTGCATCAGTACCTGACGGATCTCAGCATCTGTGTTGTAGATAAAGTCTGGATCGTATCCGCCATGGTTCTCATAATTAATGATCTGGTCAGCGCTCATGCCGAAGATAAATGCGTTCTCCTGACCAACTTCCTCAACGATCTCTACGTTTGCACCGTCCATGGTTCCAAGTGTAGGAGCACCGTTGAGCATGAACTTCATGTTACCTGTACCGGAAGCCTCTTTACTTGCAGTAGAGATCTGCTCAGAAACATCTGCTGCTGCAAAGATCATCTCAGCATTAGATACTCTGTAGTTCTCGATAAATACAACTTTGATCTTGCCGCCAATTGATGGATCGTTGTTTACAATATCTGCTACGCAGTTGATCAGTTTGATGATCTTTTTCGCACGCTCATATGCTGCAGAAGCTTTTGCGCCAAAGATGAAGGTTCTTGGATAGAATTCCATCTCCGGATGTAATTTAATCTGGTTGTACAGATAGATTACATGAAGGATATTGAGAAGCTGTCTCTTATACTCATGAAGTCTCTTAACCTGTACATCGAAAATGGAGTGAGGATCAACTTCAACACCATTGTGCTCCAGAATATATTTTGCAAGACGCTGTTTGTTCTGGAATTTAATATTCATAAACTCCTGAAGAGCCTTCTCATCGTCAGCATATACCTTCAGCTTGCTGATCTGGGAAAGATCTGTGATCCAGTCTGGTCCAATATGGTCTGTGATCCATGCAGCAAGATTCTGGTTTCCGTGAAGAAGGAAACGTCTCTGAGTGATACCGTTGGTTTTGTTATTAAATTTCTCTGGCATCATCTCATAGAAATCTTTTAACTCCTGATTCTTCAGGATTTCTGTATGAAGTCTTGCAACACCATTTACAGAGAAGCCTGCAACGATTGCAAGGTGAGCCATCTTAACCTGTCCGTCATAGATGATTGCCATCTTTTTGATTTTCTCATAGTTTCCAGGATATCTGTTCTGTACTTCAATGATGAAACGACGGTTGATCTCTTCGATGATCTGATATACACGTGGAAGAAGTCTGGAGAACAGCTCGATCGGCCATTTCTCAAGAGCCTCAGCCATAATGGTATGGTTGGTGTAAGCAACACATTTGGTAGTTACAGCCCATGCATCGTCCCAGCCAAGACCTTCCTGATCCATAAGGAGACGCATAAGCTCTGCAACAGCCATAGTCGGATGAGTATCGTTCATCTGGAATACGACTTTCTCGTGGAGCTTCTTAATATCATTATGTGTTTTCTTATATTTCTCGATTGCAGCCTGAATACTTGCAGATACGAAGAAGTACTGCTGTTTCAGACGAAGCTCTTTACCGGACATTTTATTATCGTTCGGATAAAGAACGTTTACGATATCCTTTGCGAGGTTCTCCTGCTCAACGGCTTTCTTGTAATTCACCTTTGTCAAAGGAATCAAATCCAAACTCTTCGATAGCAGCAGCATCCCAGATACGAAGTTGTATTTACTACATTGTTCTCATAACCAACGATCGGCATATCGTATGGGATTGCCTTTACTGCCTGATATCCTTCATGGACAAATTTGTTCTGACCGGTTGCCTGGTCATATTCAACTCTTACATATCCGCCGAAGTGTACCTCTTTTGCGTACTCCGGACGACGAAGTTCAAATGGATAGCCTTCCTCAAGCCATGCATCCGGAACCTCAACCTGGTATCCGTCTCTGATTTCCTGTTTGAACATACCATAACGGTAACGGATTCCGCAGCCATATGCACTGTATCCAAGTGTTGCAAGGGAATCAAGGAAGCATGCTGCAAGTCTTCCCAGACCACCGTTTCCAAGAGCCGGATCCGGCTCCTGATCCTCAAGTGCATTGATGTCGATTCCAAGCTCTTCAAGAGCCTCTTTCACTTCACCGTATGCACCAAGGTTTAAAAGGTTGTTTCCAAGGGCACGTCCCATAAGAAACTCCATGGACATATAGTATACGATCTTCGGATCCTGCTTTTCATAAGCGTTCTGTGTATCAAGCCAGTTATCGATGATCACATCCTTCACTGTGTAGCTTACTGCCTGGAAAAGCTGCTCCTGAGTTGCCTCTTCAAGCTTTCTGCGGTAAAGAAACTTAACGTTGTCTTTTACACTTTTCTTGAAGGTTTCTTTGTCAAACTGTTTGTCAATCATTTTGATCCTCCTGTTGTATGTTAAATCAAAGCTTTGTAACACCAAGAGTTACATGCTCTTTATTAATATTCCACTCTTTTACATAACCATCTGTCTCGCCATAAACGACTTCCTCGGCCAGAACTTCAGATTTGATCTCAGCCTCGTTTGCCTTCATGGTCTCGATAATCTTGTCATTATCTTTTACAGATACACGGATCTTATCCATAACCTCGAAGCCAGCCTCTTTACGCATGGTCTGTACTTTACTGATGATCTCGCGGACAAATTCCCTCTTCGATCAGCTCAGGTGTCAGGTTGGTATCCAGAACAACTGCAGTCTCGCCTTCTGACTCTGTTACATACCTTCTGTCTGTGCAGTCTCGATGAGCAGGTCTTCCTCTGTAAGCTCAACCTTATTTCCATCGATATCAAGTACAAGTACACCGTTTGTCTTCAGGTCGCTCATGGCCTTGCTGCCGTTGATTTCTGCAAGTGCTGTGCGGATTCCGCCGAGAAGCTTGCCGTATTTCGGTCCCACTGTACGAAGCTGTGGCTTGAAGCTGTAGGAAATGAAAGATTCCACATCATCTGCGAATTTCACTTCTTTTACATTCAGCTCGTCTGCAATAATGTCTGTGAAATATTTATCCATCACCTTCGGAGCTTTTACATACATGGTTCCGATCGGCTGACGGTTCTTGATGTTTGCTGTGTTACGGCATGCACGGCCAAGAACAACAACATCAGAACTTCTTCCATGTTTTCTTCCAGATCCTTGTTGATCCACTCTTCCTTTACTTCCGGGAAGTCGCAGAGATGGATACTCTCAGGAGCTGTTTTGTCCAGAGATCTTACAAGATTCTGGTAAATATCCTCTGTCATGAACGGGATCATCGGAGCTGCAGCCTTGGCAACTGTTACCAGTGCTGTGTACAGAGTCATGTAAGCATTGATCTTATCCTGCTCCATGCCTTTTGCCCAGAAAACGCTCACGGCAGCGTCTTACATACCAGTTACTCATCTCGTCTACAAAGCCCTGAAGTGCTCTTGCAGTCTCCGGAATCTTATAGTCGTTCAGATCCTCGTCAACAGTCTTTACAAGTGTATTCAGCTTGCTGAGGAGCCATTTGTCCATAACCGGAAGCTTGTCATAGTCAAGTGTATATTTGGTAGCATCGAAGTTATCAATATTTGCATAAAGTACAAAGAATGCATAGGTATTCCACAGAGTACCCATGAATTTACGCTGACCTTCCTGAACAGCCTTGCCATGGAAACGGTTCGGCAGCCATGGTGCACTGTTGATGTAGAAGTACCAGCGGATGGCATCTGCACCGTATGTCTGAAGTGCATCAAACGGATCAACTGCATTTCCCTTGGACTTGCTCATCTTCTGGCCATTCTCATCCTGAACATGTCCAAGAACGATAACGTTCTTATATGGAGCCTGATTAAACAGAAGAGTAGACTCAGCAAGAAGGGAGTAGAACCATCCTCTTGTCTGGTCAACAGCCTCGGAAATAAAGTCTGCCGGGAACTGCTGTTTGAACAATTCCTGATTCTCAAATGGATAGTGATGCTGTGCAAAAGGCATTGCTCCTGAGTCGAACCAGCAGTCAATAACCTCCGGTACACGGTGCATAGTGCCGCCGCACTCCGGACACTTCATGGTAAGCTCGTCAATGTATGGGCGGTGAAGCTCTACTGTCTTGGCGCGCTCGTCACCAGTTTTCTCATAGAGATCCTGACGGCTTCCAACAGATTCCATATGACCGCAGCTGCACTCCCAGATATTCAGTGGAGTTCCCCAGTAACGGTTACGGCTGATTCCCCAGTCCTGAACGTTCTCAAGCCAGTCGCCGAAACGTCCTTTACCGATACTCTCCGGGACTCCAGTTAATGGTGTTGTTGTTGCGGATTAGGTCGTCTTTAACAGCGTCATTTTGATAAACCAGGATTCTCTTGCGTAGTAGATCAGTGGTGTATCGCAACGCCAGCAGTTGTGGGTAATCATGCTCAAATTTCGGAGCATCGAACAGCTTGCCTTCTTTTTCAAGATCAGCCAGTACCATTGGGTCTGCTTTCTTAACAAATACACCGGCATATGGTGTCTCAGCAGTAAGATCACCCTTGCCATCTACAAACTGTACAAACGGAAGGTCATATTCACGTCCTACACGGCTGTCGTCTTCACCAAAATGCAGGAGCGATATGAACGATACCGGTACCAT
>ENA-OQDC01001706-OQDC01001706.1-human-gut-metagenome-genome-assembly--contig:-NODE-1706-length-10336-cov-5.505730_pt1 | contig 10336 bp, 8 predicted proteins | sample MGYA00242770_ERZ504601 | MGnify/ENA primary metagenome ERZ504601 (study PRJEB26092, sample SAMD00036305) | human gut metagenome | host: Homo sapiens | study: EMG produced TPA metagenomics assembly of...
AAATGCTGTATAGTAAAAGAAAAGGTTGAACGGCAAATATGAAAGGTTGATAAAGGATGATTTCAAATCAGATATTAAAAGAGACAATTAGTGGAATGAAAGAAGTGACTGGAATCGATCTGTGTATTTTAGATCTGTCCGGTCGTATCGTAGTAACAACAATGGAGGTTCAGGAATCTTTGACAGAACATGCTACAGAATTTGCAGAGTCTATGGCAGAGAGTCAGGTAATCGATGGTTTTCAGTATTTTAAGATCTTCGATGAACAGAGATTGGAATATATTCTTCTTGTGAATGGAATGAGCGAGAATGCGTATACGATTGGTAAACTGGCGGTGATGCAGATTCAGAACCTGTTGACAGCGTACAAAGAACGCCTGGATAAGGAGAACTTTGTAAAGAATTTGTTAAGAGATAATTTATTATTAGTTGATATTTATAATCGCTCTAAGAAGCTTCATATTGAAGTTGAGCAGAGAAGGGTAGCATTTCTGATTCAGGCAGAATATGAGAAGGATCAGAATCTGTTAGAAGCTATGAAAGAAGTTGAGACAGATGGAGATACTGATTTTATTACAGCAGTGGATGAGAAGAGTATTGTATATGTGACACCAGTCAATGGAGAAGAAGGCCAGACAGAATTCCTAGCACATGCCAGGGAGATTGTGAAGGGCTTGAATGAATATGGTATCAAGGAAGTGAAGATTGCCATTGGTAACATTGCAGAGACGATCAAAGATGTTTCAAGATCATATAAGGAAGCACAGATCGCACTGGAAGTCAGTAAGATTTTCTATGAAGATGCTCAGGTGATCGCATACAATCAGCTTGGAATTGGAAGACTGATTTATCAGCTGCCTCTTCCATTATGCAAGATGTTTATCAGGGAAGTTTTTGGAGATTATTCTCCAGATTCTATTGATGCAGAGACATTAACGACGATCGACAAATTTTTTGAGAATAACCTGAATGTATCCGAGACATCCAGACAGTTATTTATTCATCGTAATACATTAGTATATCGTCTGGACAAGATTCAGAAGAATACGAATCTGGACTTAAGAAACTTTGAAGATGCCATTGCATTTAAAATAGCACTGATGGTAGTCAAATATATGAAACATATGGACACAATGGATTAGAATTATGATGATCACATTAAAGAATGTAACGAAGGAATATGATAAAGAGAATACAGGACTTACCAATGTATCACTTGATGTAGAGAAGGGCGAGTTTGTATTTATCGTTGGCAAAAGTGGTTCAGGAAAGACGACACTTATGAAGCTTTTGCAGAAAGAACTTGAACCAACAAGTGGTCAGATCATAGTTAATGGACAGAATTATAAAGAATTAAAACGCAAGGAACTTCCGAAACTTCGAAGGCAGATGGGAATGGTATTTCAGGATTTCCGTCTGCTTAAGGATCGGACCATCTTTGAGAATGTGGCTTTTGCGCAGAAAGTTGTAGAGGCTCCAAACCGCTATATCAAGCGTCAAGTGGAGAATATGCTTGACATGGTAGGACTCAAAGATCGTATGAAAGCATTTCCGAATGAATTATCAGGAGGAGAACAACAAAGGGTAGCGATTGCCAGAGCACTTGTCAATCATCCGGTATTACTGCTGGCAGACGAACCAACAGGGAATCTTGACCCTGTGACGGCAAGGGAAATCATGGAACTTTTGTCAGAGATCAATAAGAAAGGAACAACAGTATTGGTTGTTACACATAATCGTGAACTTGTGAATGAGATGGGAAAACGAGTTATCCAGATCGAAGATGGACAGATACAGCAGGATGAAGCTAGGGGGTTCTATGATATTTAGAAGATTTTTGTATGGAATTAAGGAAGGCACAAGAAATATTTTCAGGAATAAGATGTTTTCACTGGCATCACTTGGAACGATCATTGCTTGTGTCTTTTTGCTTGGAACTTTTTTATCAGTTGCATTAAATGTCAGATCAACGATGCAACAGATGGAACAATCGGTTGGAATTTCTGTTTTTTTTGATGAGGGAATTTCAAAAGAAAGAAAAAATGAGATTGGAAAAGAAATACGTCAAAAAGAAGATATTGCTACGATGAGGTATGTATCAGCAGAAGAAGCATGGGAAATCTATAAGAAGGATGTATTTCAGGGAAATGAAGAACTTTTAGAAGGATTTGAAGGAAACAACCCATTAAAAGAATCTGATTCCTATGAGATCACATTAAAGGAAGTAGAATCATATAAAATGGTGGTATCACATTTAGAGAAGATTGATGGTGTCAGAAAAGTCCGTTACATCTGAGGGACAGCAGAAGGAATGACAAAGATGAATACGATGGGGAGCTATATTGCAGGAGCAGTGATCGTGATACTGATGGCGGTTTCTATTTTCCTTGTGAGCAATACAGTTTCTGTCGGAGTAGCAGTAAGAGAAGAAGAGATAGCGATCATGAAACTTATAGGTGCAGCAAATGGATTCATTAAAGCACCATTTCGTGCAGAAGGAATCATTATTGGTGTGATCGGTTCGTTGATTCCGACAGCTGTGATCTTTGCAGGTTATGAGGGTATCATTTCATGGATGAATGATAAATTCCATGTAGTTACAGTATTTATGAAGTTTGTACCGATTCAGGAAATTATGATATACTTATTACCATTATCTTTAATAGTTGGGATTGTGATCGGGTTGCTTGGAAGTTCTATTACGATCCGAAAGTATTTAAAAGTCTAGGAAGGTGAGACTATGAAAAGGAGATATCATATAGGAATTGTCCTGATGATGTTGTCTGCAATGCTTACATTAAATGTTTATAAAGTACCCGTCTGGGCAGTGGACAAAAACAACAAGTTCAGAATGAAATAAAAAACTTCAGGAAAAAATAAAAAAGTACAAAATGAGATCAAAGAGCTTGATGAGAAAATGACAGCAAGTCATGAAACTTATGAAAAGTACAGATCAAAGCTTTCTTCCGTCCAAAAAGAACTGAAAGATACGCAGGAGCGTTTGCAAGAAGCAAAACAGTCGAAAGAAGAACAGTCAAGGATTATGAGCAAGCGTATTAAATTTCTTTATGAGAATGGGAATATGGCTTATATGGAAGTAATCTTTGAAGCAAGCAATTTTCAGGAATTTCTAAGACGGGCAGATTATGTCTCAAAGGTTTCAAAATATGACAGCAATATGTTTTTGAAATTACAGACAACGGAAGACACAATTCAGATCGCAGAAAGCCGTTTAAAGAAGGATTACCAAACAGCAAAGACGTTAACAGCGCAGGCAAAAGTAAAGAAAGAGAAGTTAGATCAGGCCGTTGCGAAGAAACAAGAGAAGATTGTATGGTATCAGAAGAAGCTAGCATCAAACAGTGCATTGCTTGCTGCATTTGAAGCAGAGGGGCCAGACCAGAAAGATTTGGATATGGCTTCTGTAAAAGAATCAGCCAAAGAATCTAAATCAGATACTGGTACATCAGCAGGTTCAACAAGCAAACGGCCACCACAGACAAAACCGTCGGCATCTGCGACAACAGCGAAGAAGAATAATACAACAACTACTTCTTCTAGAAATCTTGGCTGGCCGGTTCCATCCTGCCACAGTATTTCATCTGGATATGGATACCGCATTCATCCAGTGACAGGAGTAAGGAAATTACATGCAGGAATTGATATTCCCTGCTCGACAGGATCAACGATCGTGGCAGCAGCATCTGGGACAGTCATAGATGCAGGATATAATTCTTACAATGGAAATTATTTAAAGATCAGTCATGGAAATGGGTTGGAAACAATGTATCTTCACTGTTCAAAACTTCTTGTATCTTCAGGTTCAAGAGTCAGCAAGGGACAGACAATTGCGAGATCAGGGGCAACAGGAATGGTGTCAGGAGCTCATTTGCATTTTGTTGTGAAAAAGAATGGAAATTATGTAAATCCTCAAAATTACTTATAATAACATGTGTTCAAACAGAATACATTACATAAAAGAAAGGAACTAATTTCATGAAGAAGAAATTATCAAAAATACTTGTAGGACTTCTTGTTGTTGTATGCATTGTGGAAGGTTTTTTCCTTTATCGTGCATACGTTGTTCCAAGCTCAACACTGCAGACAGCAAGAAAGATTAATCGTATTGAACAGATTATTGATAAATATTATAAAGGATCTGTGAAGAAAAGTGATCTGGAAGATTACACATATAAAGGATTGGTTGCAGGACTTGGTGATGTATACTCAACATATTATTCAGAGAGTGACTTTAAAGAACTGGAAGAGTCAACAAGTGGAGTATATTATGGAGTAGGAATTTACATGACACAGGATATCAAGACAGGTATTATCACAGTAGTTAAACCAGTCAAAGGAAGTCCGGCAGATGGAAGTGGATTAAAGAAAGGTGATGTTTTAATAAAAGTAGGAAATTACAAAGTAAAAACATCAGATGCGCTTGATGATATTGTAAAGAAGATCAAAGGTGCAGAAGGAACCAAGGTAAACTTAACATTTACAAGAAATCAGACAACAAAGACATATACATTTACAAGACAATCCATTGAGAATCCAACGGTTGAGACGAAAATGTTGAAAGATCAGATCGGATATCTTCAGGTTACTGAATTTGATGAAGTGACAGTCAGCCAGTTTAAAAGCGGCCTTGCAAGTTTGAAGAAACAAGGAGCCAAGAAATTGATCATTGATCTTAGAGATAATCCGGGAGGATTGTTAACAAGTGTGGTAGATATTGCAAGCCAGATTCTTCCAAAGGGAACGATCGTTTATACAGAAGATAAGAATGGCAATAAAAAATATTATAAAGATACTAAAAATGAACAGCTTGATATGCCATTATGTGTCTTAGTAAATGGTAACAGTGCAAGTGCAGCGGAGATTCTTTCCGGAGCAGTCAAAGATAGAAATACAGGAACACTAGTTGGAGAAACGACATTTGGCAAAGGAATCGTGCAGGGATTTTTTGAAGTTGGGGATGGTTCTTATGTTAAATTGACATATTCATCTTATTACACACCAGCTGGGCATAATATCCACAAAAAAGGAATCAAACCAGATGTTGAGGTAAAAGACAATACAAAGACAAAAGCAGATGAACAGCTTGATAAAGCAATTTCTATTTTACAGAAGAAATAATCAATAAAATAAGTACAGAACAAACATTCGATTTGTTCTGTACTTTCTTTTTATACTTTGATATAATCAAGCATAGATGAAAATAAAAGAAAAGGCACACAATAAACAGCAGACCATATAGCAATTGTTTGATTTTTTGCACAGGGAGAATTTATATGGATCATTTTGAATTAGTATCAGAATATAAACCAATGGGTGATCAGCCGCAGGCGATCGAGCAGCTTACCAAGGGATTTAAGGAAGGAAATCAATTTGAGACACTTCTTGGTGTTACAGGCTCCGGTAAGACGTTTACGATGGCCAACATTATACAGAATCTGAATAAACCAACATTGATCTTAGCCCATAATAAGACATTGGCGGCACAGTTATACAGTGAATTTAAGGCATTTTTTCCGCATAATGCAGTAGAATATTTTGTTTCCTATTATGATTACTATCAGCCAGAAGCATATGTGCCATCGACAGATACTTACATTGAGAAGGATTCCTCTGTCAATGACGAGATTGATAAGCTAAGACATAGTGCGACAGCAGCTTTGATCGAACGTAAAGATGTGATCGTTGTATCAAGTGTATCCTGTATCTATGGAATTGGTAGTAAGGAAAGTTATTCTGAGATGATGATCTCTCTAAGACCTGGAATGATCAAAGACAGGGATGAGGTTATTGATGATCTGATCAATATTCAGTATGTAAGAAGCGAACTTGATTTCAAGAGAGGTACCTTCAGGGTTAAGGGAGATGTGCTGGAGATTTTGCCGGTATCTACATTTGAGGATGCGGTCAGAGTTGAGTTTTTTGGAGATGAGATTGACCGGATCGTAGAATTTGATGTTTTAACGGGTGAAGTAAAGAGGAGCCTTAATTTTGTTGCAATCTTCCCTGCATCTCATTATGTTGTACCACAGGAGCAGATTGAACGTGCGATCAAAGGAATCAAAGAAGAACTTGCCGAACAAGTGGCATATTTTAAAGAGCATGACCAGCTGATCGAAGCACAGAGAATTGCAGAACGAACAAATTTTGATATTGAAATGTTAAGAGAGACTGGATTTTGTTCTGGGATTGAGAATTACTCAAGACATTTAGCAGGATTAGAACCAGGACAGCCACCAAGTACATTGATCGATTTCTTTGGAGATGATTTTTTGATGATCATTGATGAGTCACATATTACTGTTCCGCAGATTGGAGGAATGTATGCAGGAGATCAGTCAAGAAAGTCAACACTTGTAGACTTTGGATTTCGTTTGCCATCGGCTAAGGACAATCGTCCTCTGGAATTTAGTGAATTTGAGCAGAAGATCGATCAGATGTTATTTGTATCTGCAACACCTGGTAAATACGAAGAAGAGCATGAATTGTTAAGGGCAGAACAGATCATAAGACCAACAGGATTATTAGATCCAGCGATTGATGTGCGTCCGGTAGAAGGACAGATTGATGATTTGCTTGGAGAGATTCATAAGGAAACAGATAAAGGGAATAAAGTTCTTGTTACAACACTGACCAAACGTATGGCAGAAGAATTAACGGATTACATGCGTGAAGTCGGTATCCGTGTAAAATATCTGCATTCCGATATTGATACATTAGAGAGAATTGAGATTGTCAGAGATTTAAGAATGGGAGTTTTTGACGTATTAGTTGGAATCAACTTATTAAGAGAGGGGTTGGATATCCCAGAGATTACGTTAGTAGCGATCCTTGATGCAGATAAAGAAGGATTCTTGCGTTCTGAAACTTCTCTTGTACAGACGATCGGACGTGCTGCGAGAAATAGTGAAGGGCATGTGATCATGTATGCAGACAACATGACAGATTCTATGCATGCAGCGATCACAGAGACAGAACGAAGACGAACAATTCAGGATAAGTATAATAAAGAACATGGAATTACACCACAGACGATCAAGAAAGATATCAGAGATCTCATTAAGATATCAGATGATCACGAAGAAGAAAGTACGGGATATGAAAAGGACATGGAATCTATGTCCAAGAAGGAACTAAAAGAAGAGATCGAGCGGTTAAGTAAGAAGATGAATCAGGCAGCAGCAGAATTAAACTTTGAGATGGCAGCACAGCTTCGAGATGAATTGAAGGAATTTAAGATTGCATATCAGGAATATGATGACTGAATTTAAATGAATTACAAATTTACAGATTAGGAGCGTATCAATGAAGAAAGAGATGATCCGCATCAAAGGTGCGAGAGAAAATAATTTAAAGAATATAGATTTGGAAGTACCGAGAAATCAGTTTGTTGTTTTTACAGGATTGAGTGGTTCTGGTAAATCTTCTTTGGCATTTGACACGATCTATGCAGAAGGGCAGAGAAGATATATGGAATCATTATCTTCTTATGCAAGACAGTTTTTAGGTCAGATGGAGAAACCGGATGTAGACAGTATTGAAGGATTATCACCTGCAATTTCTATTGACCAGAAATCAACCAATCGAAACCCACGATCTACGGTTGGAACAGTCACAGAGATTTATGACTATTTTCGATTATTATATGCAAGAGTTGGGATTCCACATTGTCCAAAGTGCGGAAAACCGATCAGCAAGCAGACAGTTGATCAGATGGTAGACCGCTTAATGCAGTTAGAAGAACGGACAAGAATCCAGCTTCTTGCACCAATCGTACGCGGAAGAAAAGGAGAGCATGTCAAGGTATTTCAGAATGCGAAGAAAAGCGGCTATGTCCGTGTCAGGGTGGATGGCAATGTCTATGATTTGTCAGAAGATATACCGATGGAGAAGAATAAGAAACATAACATTGAGATTGTGGTAGACCGTCTGGTGATCAAACCAGGAATCGAGAAACGTTTAACTGACTCTATTGAGACAACACTGAATCTAGCAGATGGCTTGATGACAGTTGATGTGATAGGCGGGGAACCAATGAATTTCAGCCAGAGTTTTTCATGTCCGGATTGTGATATCAGCATTGATGAAGTAGAACCAAGAAGTTTTTCGTTCAATAATCCATTTGGGGCGTGTCCAGTATGTCATGGACTCGGATACAAGATGGAGTTTGATGTAGATTTAATGATCCCAGATCAGAAACTAAGCATTGCAGAGGGTGCGATTCAGGTATTTGGATGGCAGTCATCAACTGATAAGAAGAGTTACACAAGAGCAATCTTAGATGCGCTGGCAAGAGAATATCATTTTGATCTGGAAACACCATTTAAGGATTATCCACAGGAAATTAAGGATATTTTATTATATGGAACAGGTGGCAGAGAAGTTAAAGTCTATTACAAGGGTCAGAGAGGCGAAGGCGTTTATGATGTCGCATTTGAAGGAATCATCAAGAATGTTGGAAGAAGATATCGTGAAGCATCCCAGAACATGAAAGCAGAATATGAAACATTTATGACGATCACACCATGTGATGAGTGTCACGGGCAGCGTTTGAAACAGGAATCACTGGCTGTTACTGTTGCTGGTAAAAATATTGCCGAGATGTGTGATATGTCTGTTGGTGAGATGGTAACATTTTTAGAGACAATGGAACTAAATGATCGTCAGAAAATGATAGGAGAGCAGGTATTAAAAGAGATCAAAGCAAGAATTGGTTTCTTGAACGATGTAGGACTTGATTACTTGACACTCTCAAGAGCAACAGGAACTTTATCAGGAGGGGAAGCTCAGAGAATCCGTTTGGCGACACAGATTGGTTCTGGTCTGGTTGGAGTTGCTTATATTCTTGATGAACCAAGTATCGGACTTCATCAGAGAGATAATGACAAATTGATCCGTACATTGAAGAATCTAAGAGATCTGGGAAATACATTGATCGTCGTAGAACATGATGAAGATACGATGCTGGCAGCAGACTACATTGTAGATATCGGTCCCAAAGCTGGGGAATATGGTGGAGAAGTTGTAGCAACAGGAACTGCCAAACAGATCATGAAGAACAAGAAATCTATCACAGGGGCATATTTAAGTGGAAAGATCAAGATTCCAGTACCGGAAGTAAGAAGAAAACCATCTGGTTTCTTGAAAGTGATCGGAGCACAGGAGAACAATTTAAAGAATATTGACGTAGAAATTCCACTAGGAATCTTTACCTGTGTCACAGGAGTTTCTGGATCAGGAAAGAGTTCTCTAGTCAATCAGATCTTATATAAACGTCTGGCAAAAGAATTAAATCGAGCAAAGACAAAGCCAGGACTGCACAAAGATATTGAAGGATTCGATCAGTTGGATAAGATCATAGCGATCGATCAGTCTCCGATCGGAAGAACACCAAGATCCAATCCTGCAACCTACACGGGAGTCTTTGATCAGATCAGAGATCTTTTTGCAATGACAAAAGATGCAAAGGCAAAAGGCTATAACAAAGGAAGATTCAGTTTCAACAAGAAAGGTGGACGATGTGAAGCCTGTGCCGGAGATGGAATCATCAAGATTGAGATGCATTTCCTGCCAGATGTCTATGTACCATGTGAAGTATGTCATGGAAAGCGTTACAACAGAGAGACACTAGAAGTCAAATACAAAGGAAAGAGCATCTATGATGTTCTGAATATGACAGTTGAAGAAGCCTGCGATTTCTTTTCAAACATTCCATCGATCAGTCGTAAGATGGAGACATTAAGAGATGTAGGATTAGGCTATATCCGATTAGGACAGCCATCTACAGAATTGTCAGGAGGAGAAGCCCAGAGAATAAAACTGGCAGCAGAATTAAGCAAACGAAGCACTGGAAAGACAATCTATATCTTAGACGAACCAACAACAGGACTGCATTTTGCAGATGTTCACAAACTGGTAGATATCCTTGCAAGATTAACAGAAGGCGGAAATACTGTGATCGTTATCGAACATAATCTGGAAGTGATCAAGACAGCAGATTATATAATCGACATGGGACCAGAAGGCGGAGCAGGCGGCGGAACCATTGTAGCAGCGGGAACACCAGAAGAGATATGTGAAGTTGAGGAATCATATACTGGACAGTATTTGAAGGGAATATTGGAGCGATAAATTCTGATTTGCGACGGTAGGATTTCGTATATGTGACGGAAATAAGATAACAAGAAATATTTATAAGAAACCGGTGGCAACACGCAGATTTTAAGAGCGATTTTTTACAAATCGCTGATCCGCGCCTGTTCCTTTGATAACTCACTGGCTGCGAACCAAAATGTCCGCAGCTACGTTCAGACAATCA
>ENA-OQDC01001707-OQDC01001707.1-human-gut-metagenome-genome-assembly--contig:-NODE-1707-length-10332-cov-4.687800_pt1 | contig 10332 bp, 9 predicted proteins | sample MGYA00242770_ERZ504601 | MGnify/ENA primary metagenome ERZ504601 (study PRJEB26092, sample SAMD00036305) | human gut metagenome | host: Homo sapiens | study: EMG produced TPA metagenomics assembly of...
CCTACGATCGCTTTTGCTTCTTCATAACGTTTTTTAATCTCATCGTGATCCTCTAATTCTGGATTCTTTGTGGAAATTAATCCTGCTACAAAGATTGCATCTTTATCTTTTAATGCTTTCCATGGTTCAAATGATCCTGAACGTGCATCATCATATTCTACAAAGAATGCCTGATAAGGAATCTCAGCGATCACTGGTGCTACGGAATCATAGAATCCGTGGAACAATGGATTTCCTTTGAAGTTTCCTTTACAGAAATGTGTTGCAATAAACATATCTTCTGGTTTGTTATCTAATGCTTTTGTTGACACTCGTTTAAACCAGTCAAGGATTTCTTCTTTTTTATATCCAAGGGCGTCTACTTTCTTTAAGAAAGTTTCATCGATCAGATAAGTCCATGATGTATCGTCAATCTGAATATAGCGGCATCCATGATCGTAAAAGTCTGCAATTGCATCCTGATATGCTTTTGCTACATCATCGATCAAAGCTTCTACATTTGTTCCATAATATGGTGTCTCTTTATTTCCTAACTGCAAGAAATGATCGATAAAGATCATGTTCGGACCAGAAATACATTTTTTTGCTGTGACACCTTCGTATTTCTGTGCTAAAGAATGCAAATAATCCCATGCCTCGACTTCTGGATGTTTTTTGTTCTTATCATAGAATACTTTTCCTGTAACGACTCCAAGTTCAATCTCGTTGATCGTTCCATTGATCTCTTTTGTCAGATGTTTTGTCTCAAATCCGTCAAACTCTTTTAACCAGTCTAAATGCCACCATCTTCTTCGGAATTCTCCATCTGTGACATATGGAAGTTTATGTGCAACTTCTTTCTCAACTAATGCTGCGATTTCTTTGTCTTCGACTTTTGTTAATTCTTCTCTTGTGATCTTTCCTTCTTTAAAATCTTTTCTTGCATTTTTGATCGCTTCTGGACGTAAGAAAGATCCTACGATATCATATGTTAATTTCATTTTAATTTTCTCCCTTTATATTCTGCTGTCTGGCATTTTGTTTTCCGTTTGTTGTGCCTTTATTATGCAGTATTATTGGAGAAATGTATAATACTTATAAATGTCAGTTTGATATAACTTTAAGTTATCGCAACTATATTACAGATATTCTTCCAACTGATCTATGGAACTTTCCTCCGTTGACCAGCTTGTTGCAAATCTTACAACCGTATGGTTATCATCGTATTTCTCCCAGAAACCAAATTCTACATTCTTGCTCAATTCTTTCATCTTCTCATTCTCAAGAATGATAAATTGCTGATTCGTTGGTGATTCTAAGAAGAATGTATATCCTTTCTTATGGAAAACTTCTTTTAATTTCTCTGCCATTGCAATTGCATGTTTGCTGATCTCAAAATACAGATTGTCTGTAAATAAAGTATCAAACTGAATTCCCAGCACCCTTCCCTTCGCAAGTAATGCACCTCTTTGCTTAATCTGTGTCACAAAATGTTTAGGTGTATTATGATGCGGAAATACAACAGCTTCTCCGCATAATGCTCCTACTTTCGTTCCTCCAATGTAAAATACATCACAAAGTTCTGCTATCTCTTCTGGTGTCAGCTCATTTTCTTTGCTTTCAAGTCCATAACCTAATCTCGCTCCGTCAATAAACAATGGAATTTTATAATTTCTGCAGATATTGGATATCTCTGTTAGTTCCTTCTTTGAATACAATGTTCCGTATTCTGTAGGAAATGAGATATAGACCATTCCTGGATATACCATATGTTCATGATTGTCGTCTGCATAAAAATCTTTGATGCATTTCTTAATATCTTCTGCTGCTAATTTTCCCATCCTTTTCTTCTAACTCGATTACTTTATGTCCGCTGTATTCAATCGCTCCGGCTTCATGAACACTGACATGTCCTGTTTTTGCTGCAATCACACCTTCGTAAGGCGCAAGCATTGTACTGATGATCACCTGATTTGTCTGTGTACCGCCGACTAAGAAAAAGACTTCTCCATCTGGACAGCGAAATACATGTTTGATCTTTTCTTTTGCCTGCGCACAATATTTATCCGTTCCGTATCCGCTTAAATTTTCCATGTTAGTTTCTAATAATCTTTGCATGATCGCTGGATGCGCTCCTGCGATATAGTCACTTGTAAATGAGATCATGTTGTTGTCCTCCCGAATTTATATAATTCCATTTATTTTAATAATTCTGTCAATTTTTCCAATCGTTTTAATGCTTCATCTAAAGTTTCTTTTTCTCTTGCAAAATGAAGTCTGATCAGATAATTTACATCTTCTTTAAAGAAACTTGATCCTGGAACTGCTGCCACTCCGATATTTTTGATCATCCATTCACAGAATTCAAGATCACTAAATCCTTCAAATTGTGGCAGTTTTAGATAGTCTGAAATATCTACCATTACAAAATATGTTCCCTGCGGTACATTGTGTTTTAAACCAATACGATCCATACCCTCCAGGAAATAATCTCGTTTTGCTGTATACACTTCTAATAGTTTCTTATAATATTCTTCAGAAAATTTCAATCCAACTGTCGCTGCCTCCTGAAGTGGTGCCGCTGCTCCCACGGTCAGGAAATCGTGAACTTTCTTTGCTGCCTCGATCACATATTCTGGTCCGATCAGATAGCCAAGTCTCCATCCTGTGATGGAATATGTCTTGGATAAGGAATTACATGTGATCGTATGTTCATACATTCCCGGAAGGGATGCCATACAGATATGTTTGTTTGGTTCATACACCATATGTTCATATACTTCATCCGTTACTACAAATGCATCATATTTTAATGCCAGTTTCCCGATTGCCAGAAGTTCATCTTCACGGAATACTTTTCCGCATGGATTAGATGGATTACAAATGATGATTGCTTTCGCTCCATCACGAAATCCTTGTTCGATCAAGTTGATATCAAATTCATATTCTGGCGGGATCAGCGGAATGTAGATTGGATCAGCTCCAGAAAGAATAGCATCTGCTCCATAATTTTCATAAAATGGCGAAAATACCATAACTTTATCTCCCGGATTGCAGATCGTCATCATGGCACACATCATCGCTTCTGTTCCACCGCAGGTTACAACGATCTCTTTCTCTGGATCTATCTCTCTGTTGATCGTCTTTCCCTGTTTCTTTGCCAATGCCTGTCTGAAATTTGGTGCTCCGTAAGTTACGGAATATTGGTGTGGTCCTTGATAAGCTGCTTTGGCTAATGCATCCATAATCTCTTTTGGCGGGTCGAAGTCTGGAAATCCCTGTGATAAGTTGATTGCTCCATATGCGTCACTGATACGTGTCATTCTTCGGATGACAGAATCTGTGAAGGTTCCTACTCTGTTGCTTAATTGTGGCATGATTTTGTCCTCCATTTTTCTTGCTGATATTTATTTTAGCATACTTGCAAGAAAAAAGAAGAACTTTGCGCCACCGTGGCACAAAGTTCTTCTTTTTTCTATAACGAATTATACATCATAATTATTTTTTAGTACTTTCTTCTAATTAATGTTTTGTATTACGCGCAACTTGACGTGATCCTTCAGTTTGAACTATCCGAAAATTTCGGATAGTTGAATCTTCTTCAAGTTCTGAATCCAAGTAAATCTTTTTTATATGATCGTTTATCGTACGAACATCGACATCATACAACGTCGCCATCATCTTCTGTGTCAACCATATATTCTCATCTTCATATCGCATCTCTATGCTATCCTGCTGATCACCAACAGAAGCAACATATGTCAAATATTCTGCTGCACTAGAGCGAATCGTTATTTTTTCATCTTTTTTCTTTTTCAACCCCGAATCCTCCTTACTAATTGCTATTTACTATTTAAAAGTATTCTCCATTAATTAGTATATCATTTTTAAAAGATTTTTCAATAATATAATCACTTACAGCTAAAAAGGATAACTTTGCGCCACTGTGGCGCAAAGTTATCCTTTTCTCTATCTTACTTTCTGCAATAACACGATGCTTTCAATATGAACACTAGACGGGAACTGGTCGATCGCAGATGCGCGCATTACCTTATATCCTGCGGCTTCAAATACCTCTAAATCTCTTGCAAGACTCGTTGGTTTACAGCTGATATATACCATCTGATCTACATTGAAATTTATAATTTTCTGAATTGCTTTTGGATGGATTCCATCTCGTGGAGGGTCAAGCACGATAAAGTCTGGCTTGTCTTCTAACTCATCTACAACTTTTAATACATCTCCAGCAATAAATTCGCAGTTATCAAGTCCATTTAACTCAGCATTCACTTTCGCTGCTTCTACCGCTTCCTCTACGATCTCGACTCCGACTACTTTCTTTGCGACTGGTGCCAACATCTGTGCGATCGTTCCGGTTCCGCTGTATAAGTCAAAGATCACTTTATCTTTTGTCTCCCCGACAAAGTCTCTGGCAGTTTTATATAGTACTTCTGCCCCTAATGTATTTGTCTGGAAGAAAGAGAATGGTGAAATCTTGAATTTCAATCCAAGAATCTCTTCATAGAAGTAATCCTGACCATATAAAACATCAATCTTATCTGCCTGTACGACATCTGCAAGACTATCATTGATTGTATGAAGAATTCCAATAATCTTTCCATTTAATGGTAATTCTAACAATGCATCACGCAGGTTGTTAAGGTCAGCTTCTGCCTGTGATGTTGTGACAATATTTACCAGAATATCTCCAGAACTTTCCGCTCTTCTGACAACTAAATGTCTGAAATATCCTTCGTGGCGCATCTTATGATAAAATGGCAGTTCCATCTTCTGTGCTTCACTTAATGCACATTTTACGATCAGATTGTAATCATTATCCACAATCTTGCAGTCTGTAATGTTCACAATATCATGGAACGTGTTCTTCTTGTGCATTCCAAGTGCCAATGGTCCGTCTTTTACCTCATCTCCGAAAGAGAATTCCATCTTATTTCGGTATCCCCATGGTTTGGGACTTCCTTTGATCTCTTCCCATATGTCATCTGTCACATAATCTTTTAACAGGTCACGTACCATGCCTTCTTTGATCTTTAACTGATTCTCATAAGATACTGTCTGGTAAAAACATCCACCGCAGATTCCAAAGTGTGGACAGACAGGTTTTGCATCTTCCAATGGAGATTTCTCTAAGACATCTAATAATCTTACCACGCATCCGCTTTTTCTCTTCTTTGTTACCTGTCCTTTGATCGTCTGTCCGTCTATGACACCTTTGACTGTGACTTTCTGGTCTTCACAGATAAATGTTCCCTTGTTCGGGAATTCTGTCTTTATGATCTTTCCTTCAATGATATCTTTCTTCTTCATCGTCATCCCTTTCTTTCGCAGAAAAAAGATGGAAATACCTCTTCGGTACTTCCATCATTCCAGCTATAACATTAATTCATCAAACTGCTCTTTGTAATATCCATGGGCATAATGTGCCTGTCCTTCTTCGTCAATCTCCATGATAAGAAATGTTGGTTTTCTTCCTGGCTGACGTGGGTAGGAAATACTTCCCGGATTCAGGATCGTCACATCGTCCCCAATCTCAATATATGGAACATGTGTATGTCCATACATCACAACATCATATCCAAATTCTAAAGCATGTTCTCTTAAATAATCCACACCTGAGTTTACATAATAGTTATGTCCATGAGTTACTAACACCTTATAGTCTCCAAGTCGTATCTCTTCTTCACCCGGAAGATCCAAGTAATAATCGTTGTTACCTGCGACCATGACTACCGGACAGCCCGCTATTTCTCGTATGTATGAATCTCCACGTTCCACATCTCCGCAGTGAATCATCATATCGATGTCGCCTACCTGCTTTAAGACACCCTCGATATCATCATTACGTCCATGGGAATCACTGATCACCAATATCCTCATAAACTTTCTCCTCATTTTATTTACAAAACTTCTCTAATACGTCTTAGTGCCTCTCCTCTGTGGCTGATGGCATTCTTCTCATCGCTGCTTAGTTCGGCACTGTATTTGCCATATTGTGGTAAATAGAAGATCGGATCATAGCCAAATCCGTTCTCCCCTTTGATCTCATATCCTATAATCCCTTCCATAATACCACGAATCACCTTAGTTTGTCCATCCGGAAATGCAGCTGCGACCGCACAAACGAATCTTGCACCTCTTTTTTCTTCTGGTACATCTTTTAATCTTTCAAGGATTACACTGTTTTTCTTCACATAGGAAGTATCTTCTCCCAAGTATCTGGAAGAGTAAATTCCTGGTTCACCATTTAATGCATCAATCTCTAATCCTGAATCATCGGCAAGTGTTAAAGCTCCTGTGACTTCCATCACTGCTTTTGCCTTGATCAGTGCATTTTCCTCAAATGTCGTTCCATCTTCCACAATATCGATGTCCACTCCTGCTTCTTTCATGGAAACAATCTCGTATTTGGATTCATCGAGAATCTCCCTGATCTCTTTCATCTTATGTTCATTGCCTGTGGCAAAGATTAATCTCTGTCTCATTTATTTTCTCCTTCTTGGCGGCTTTGGTCCAAGGTACTGATAAAATTCTCCTCGGATCATTCCATTATAAACTTTACGTTTCTTTGTCGGTTTTCCAAGATATTTTTCTGTATCCTCATAAGAAGTAATGACATACTTAGACCATGTATCCAAGCGGTCAAACGCTTCTTTCATCTCTGTATACAACTGTGGTAATGTCTCCTGATCTTCCAGTCGTTCTCCATATGGCGGATTCGCAATAACAAATCCATATGGTTTTGGATGTCTTAAATCTTTAACTTCTCTCTGCTGGAAATGGATCAGATGATCGACTTCTGCATCCTGTGCATTCTGTCTTGCGATCTTTAACATCCTTCCATCCTTATCATATCCCTGAAGATCCATCTCTACATCGTAATTCACCAGATCATTTGCTTCATCGATCGCATCATACCATGCTTTCTTTGGAAGAAAATTGCTCCAGTGTTCTGATTCAAATGAACGATTCATTCCAGGTGCCATATTCATTCCCATCATAGCTGCTTCGATCAGAAATGTTCCACTTCCGCAAAATGGATCTACTAAGATTCTGTCTTTGTGCCATGGTGTTAACATAAGCAGTGCTGCTGCCAGCGTCTCACGGATCGGTGCTTCACTGACTAACTTGCGGTATCCACGCTTATGAAGTGGTGTTCCTGTTGTATCTAAACTTATGGTTACCTGATCTTTTAAGATAAATACGCGGACCGGATAATCGTCTCCATCTTCCTGAAACCATGAGACTTTGTATTTTGATTTCATACGGTCAACCATGGCTTTCTTAACGATTGACTGGATATCCGGTGCGCTGAATAATTTACTCTTCGCTGTGGATGCTTTCTTTACCCAGAAACGTCCATTCTCTGGAATGTATTCTTCCCATGGAAGTTTCTTTGTTCCTTCAAATAAATCATCAAATGTATATGCTTTAAAAGATCCTACTTTTAATAAGATTCTCTCTGCTGTTCTTAAAAATATATTGGCACGGGCGATTCCTTCTAAATCTGTACGAAAAGTCACTCTCCCGTCTTCTACTTTAACGATCTCATATCCTAAATCTAGGATTTCCCTTTTTAATACTGCTTCCAGCCCGAAATGGCATGGTGCAATCAGTTCGACTGTCTTCATTCATTCTCCTTTGTACTTTTATTCTTTCCCTATTCTACCTTTTTCCTTATTTTTCGTCAACTGTCAACTCTTGTAATATGCCTTGTTTCCAGCTTATTTTGCTCTTTTTCTTCCATATAATAATAAACTCCGCCAATAATATTGTAGACTTCAAACCCGTCTTTCCTAAGATGCCTTGCTGCCATCATGCTCTGTCCTCCAAAATCACAGTAGACGATGATCTTTTTCCCTTCCATTTGTTCATAACATTCTTTTAAGATCCCATAGGGACAGCTGACCGCGTATTCTAAATGACCTTCTTTATAACGGTCTTTTATGTTTTTATGCGTAATATCTTTTCCATTAATCAAGATTTTTCCGTTTACTACTTTACTAAGCCCTGTAAGACCATAAACAAGTTCTTCTTGTCCATTTCCATCAATACCGGCAATCCCTAAAATTTCACCTGCACGAACCTGTAAAGACACATTTTTTAAAGAGATTATCCCTTTTGGATTTTTTACACTTACATTTTGCATGTCAAGCACAATATTTTGTGGTTTAGCTTCAGTTTTATCAACATTAAACTTAACATTTCGACCCACCATCATATCCGCCATTTCCTGTTCCGTTGTATCCGCAACATTAACAGTACCAATATATTTTCCACGACGAAGCACGCTACATTCATCTGCTACTTCTTTGATTTCTTTTAGCTTGTGAGTAATCAAAAGTATACTTTTTCCTTCTTTTATAAGGTTATGCATGATTTTAATTAAATCTTCGATTTCCTGTGGCGTCAATACCGCTGTTGGCTCATCGAAAATCAAAATATCTGCATTACGATACAGCATTTTTAAAATTTCTACACGTTGCTGCATTCCTACCGTGATTTCACTGATTTTCGCATCTGGATCAATTTGTAAACCATATTGCTCACTTAATTCAATAATTTGTTTACGAGCTGTTTTCAAATCAACCATTCCATATTTCGTAGGTTCCATTCCTAAAATAATATTTTCCGTTACCGTAAAACATTCTACCAGTTTAAAGTGCTGATGAACCATACCAATACCAAGATCAGTTGCTACATTTGGGTCACTGATAACAACCTCTTTACCATTTATTTTAATTATTCCGCTTGTCGGCTGATATAAACCGAACAAAATTGACATTAGTGTTGATTTACCAGCACCATTTTCCCCAAGCAATGCATGAATACTTCCTTTTTTCAGGCGAATGGTAACATCATCATTCGCACGAATTCCAGGAAAATCTTTTGTAATATTCAGCATTTCTACTGCATACTCCATGGGTATCCTCCTTCTATCGTTCCTTATGAAACTCAATAATATTATATCATAAATTTATATAGAACAATAGATAAAAAATGACAGGTTTTTCACCTGTCTAAACTGTACAATTTTTATCCTATATTCCCATCTTTAATTTTTGCTTTAGTGCTAACTTTTACTTTTCCATCTTTGATATCTTTTACAGCTTTATTCAATGCATCTTGAATATCTTTACTTAAATTAGGGTTTTCAGCAGGAATTCCTACACCTTCGTTTTTAATATCAAAGTTTACTGTTGTTCCGCCTTTAAACTCTACCATTCATTGCAGCAGTCGCAACATTATATGTAGCAACATCTACACGTTTTAACGCAGATGTAAGGATAACTGATTTTCCATCTTTCCATACTTACCATCTTCGTACTGATCACGGTCTACACCAATTGCCCATACAGTATCACCTTTTTCTGTACGTTCTTTAGCTGCTTTGATCACACCACTTCCAGTATTACCTGCAGTAGTGGTAAACAACTTTTAGCGCCAGCATCATACTGCATATTAGCTAAATTTCCACCTTTTGTAGGATCATCAAATGCTCCTGCATAATTTTACCATAACTTTCATATTTTTATCAACAGATTTAACACCTTGTTCATATCCTGCCTGGAATGTCTGAATTAATTCTGAATCCATACCACCGACAAAACCTACTGTATCTCCACCTGCAGCTTTTGCCTGCATAGCTGCAGCAATACCAACTAAATAAGAAGACTGTTCAGCAGCAAACATACCACTTTCTACATTATCTCCTGGAACTACTGTATCAATTACAAAGAATTTTGTATCTGGATATTTTCCAGAAACTTCTTTCATAGCATCTTCAAATAAATAACCAGCTGCAACTACCAAGTCAAAGCCATCATCTGCAAGACTGCTTAAGTTTGGTACATAATCAGCTTCAGCTTTAGACTGTACATAACTTATACATTTTTCAGGCAAGTTATATCTGTTCTCCATTTTTCAATACCTTCCCAAGAACCCTGATTAAATGATTTGTCATCAATACCACCTGTATCAGTAACAAAACCAACTTTGATAGGACAATTTCCTTCCCCATCTTTGCCACTTGCATCGCCGCTGTTGCTAGCACATCCAGCCAATGCTGTCATAGACATAGCTGCAACTAATGCCATACTCAATAATTTTTTCATATTAATCCTCCATGACCCTTTCCTACTGGTCCTAAAAAAATTTTACATCAATTTAGCTCTCTTTGTCAAGAAACCTACTATGTTATTTTATACAAGAGTTAAAATATCGCATATGTAGACATAGAAATCATAAAATTAAAATAAACTAAATGATAACACTTTCTTTATTAGCCATTTTCTGCACAAATCTTTTTTATAAGTCTCCATAATTCTAAAGATA
>ENA-OQDC01001709-OQDC01001709.1-human-gut-metagenome-genome-assembly--contig:-NODE-1709-length-10326-cov-3.654378_pt1 | contig 10326 bp, 10 predicted proteins | sample MGYA00242770_ERZ504601 | MGnify/ENA primary metagenome ERZ504601 (study PRJEB26092, sample SAMD00036305) | human gut metagenome | host: Homo sapiens | study: EMG produced TPA metagenomics assembly of...
GGCTATTGTGACGGCAGGGCGCGCTATTGGTACATTATGTATGCTGCAGCAGGCTTTGCGGTTCTTACCAAGGACCGATTGCGTGCTGCTGCCGGGATTGATTATTACGTTATTCCTGTTGTGGCAGCGTGATTGGCACGTACTGAAGCGCATGCATCTTGTAAGCGGCACATTGCTGTGTGCGGCGGTTGTCGTGCCCTGGTATGCTGTAATGTACAGCCTGCACGGCAGTGATTTCATCAATACCTTCTTCGGCACGCACAACTTCCTGCGCGCAACGGTATCGGAGCATCCGCGTGACGATGTGATTTATTATTATACGCTGGTAAATCTGCTGGCGCTGTTCCCGTGGAGCGGACTTGGTTCCCTGGGCTGCTTAATTAAATGGTGGCGGCAGGGACATCGCAATGCTAGGGGAGCAGCAAAAAATTTTTCTGCTTGGGCACTTGTTGTTTTCGTTTTCTTCCAATGTATGGCAACGAAATACATCACCTATACCTATCCGCTGCTCTTCCCGGCCAGCCTTTTGCTGGGAAGTATGCTGGCAAAATATACTGACTGTGCAGACGGCGGTTATAGTTTTTTTGTCGGCGGCGGTCTTGCTGTATTGCTTGGCGGCGCCTGGTTTGCGGTAAGCAACAAGCTCATAGCTTCGGAGCTGCTGTTTTTGCTGCCGTTGGCGCTGATTGTCGGCGTGATGCTGGATTATATCTTGCGCTTAATGACGGAAGAGCGTGCTTACGGTATTGCGGCGATGTCGGTATTATTTTATATTGCGCTTGTTTTCAGCCTTGCTGTGCCGTTTAGCGAGCAGCGCAGTGCGAAGAATTTGGGTGAGATGCTGACGGAAAATGATGTACACGAGGTAGGCTTATATGGCAAATATCCTACTTCTGCAGTTTTTTACAGTAGCAGTAAGGTAGTTAAGCTGATGCATGAGCGTGAGGTTGCAGGCTATGTTCCCAAGGATTTTTCCTGGACCGGCAAGAACGTTATGCCTTATGCAACGCTGGAGCGGAATCCTTATCGTATTGTTGTGGTTACGCCCAAAAGCTATGATAGATTTATTGCTCAGCAGAATAAAAAATGGCAGGTTATTGATGCCGACAGCAGCTGGATTATGCTGAGAATGCAAAACAGCTGAGCCGGAATATAAATATCTCGATAATAAGTGCCTGTGACGAAGCGTTGCAGGCACTTTTAATAATTTGGCAGATTATCAACAAATTAAAGAATAATTAAGTTTATGATAATATGCTATAATAAGGGAATAATAACTAAACAGGAGGCGTAAGCATGCACAATAAAAATTCTGCTATGGCGTTTATCGTTCTGCTTGGTATCGTCAGCTTGTTCAGCGATATGACGCATGAAGCGGCGACAAGTATTAAGGGAGCGTATTTATTAATTTTAGGAGCAAGTGCTTCTACCATCGGTTTTATCTCCGGCATAGGCGAGCTTTTAGGCTATGGCCTGCGTTATCTTTTTGGCCGCTTAGTCGATAAAACGCACAATTATTGGGGCTTTATGATTTTAGGTTATGCCGTTGACGTTTTTGCGGTGCCGGCATTGGCGCTTGTGCATCGTGACGGCTGGATAGCAGCCTGTGTGCTGCTTGTTGTTGAGCGCATCGGCAAGGCGATAAAAAAGCCTGCAAAGAATACTATTCTTTCCTTTGCGGCCTCGCAGGAGGGGGTCGGCAAAAGCTTTGCTATACAGGAAGCGTTGGATCAGCTTGGCGCTTTTATCGGCCCATTGCTGCTTTATGCGGTGATGCTGTATAAGCATGGCGATGAATACAAGGTATACAATGCAGCCTTTGCTTTTCTGGCTTTGCCTGCTGTCTGCACAATTGCTTTTTTGCTGTTCGCTAAAAGCCGTTTCCCGAATCCGGAAGCCTTTGAGCCGGAAGCCAAGGTAGAGAAGAAGGAAAGCTTCGTTGGCAAGAAAAGCTTTTATTTGTATCTTGCGGGCATCAGCTGCTTTGCCTTCGGCTTTGTGGATTTCCCGTTGGTGACTATGCATTTAGCAAAAAATAAGCTTTTTGACGACAGCACTTTGCCGCTGCTTTATTCAGGCGCAATGCTTGTGGATGCGGCTGCGGCGCTTTTCTTTGGCTGGCTGTTTGATAAAATGCGTACGAAGGCGCTGGTTATTTCTACGGCTATTTCAGCTTTCTTTGCATTTTTTGCCTTTGGCATGACTTCACCGGGTATGATTATGCTGGGTATTGCTTTGTGGGGCGTAGGCATGGGTGCGCAGGAATCTATTATGAAAGCAGCTGTTGCCACTATGACTAGTAAGGAGCATCGTGCCAGCAGCTACGGTGCGTTCGAATTTTTCTTTGGCTTAGCGTGGTTTTTGGGCAGCTGGCTGTTGGGAGCTGTTTATGATTATTCATTGAATACCTTCATCATTGTTTCTGTTGCGGCACAGCTTATTGCTGTACCCTGTTATCTTTTAAGTGAGCGTAGCTTTGCTGATGAAAACGGCAGGTGATTTGCTTCAAAAGTTACACTCCTTTATGTATTCGTGTATACATAAAAAAATTTTGAAAAAAGGCTTGCGTTCTTCAAAAAGTGTGTTATAATAGCGTACATAAGTAAATAACGAGTGGATGATGTATATGGGAGAAGGCACTGCCTACCGAAGGAGCAAAACTCTCAGGTGCTTAATTTTAAGCAGGAACCGTATGCTGACACAACTCTGGAGAGTCCCTTAAATGGGCGCCGAAGGTGCAAAGATGTATTCTGAAATTCAGAAACGTCCTTATCTCTCAGGCCAGTGGACAGAGCAAAGCTTATGTGATGGCGCTATTGCCTATCATATGTCATTGACTTTTACCGGAGTATTTTTTGTATACTCCGGTTTTTTATTTGCTTATAAGTAATTAATGGGAATTTAAAGGGAGATGTTTGAATCATGTTGGAAATTTTGAATGAAATTGATGCGTTTGTCTGGGGTCCGCCGCTTCTGGTACTTTTGGTTGGTACCGGTATTCTGCTGACCTTCCGTCTGAAGTTGCTGCAGGTTTTCAAGCTGCCACAGGCTTTGGGCCTGATCTTCAGTGCCAAGAACGATGGCAGTGGTGACGTAAACAGCTTTAAAGCATTGTGTACCGCACTGGCTGCAACTGTTGGTACCGGTAACATCGTTGGTGTTGCAACTGCAATTAAAGCAGGTGGCCCGGGCGCTTTGTTCTGGATGTGGATGGCAGCCTTCTTCGGTATGGCAACCAAATATTCCGAATGTCTGCTGGCTGTAAAATACCGTACTGTCGATGCTAACGGCAATATTTCCGGTGGCCCGATGTACTACATTGAAAATGGTCTTGGCAAAAAATACAAACCGCTGGCTGTTATGTTTGCTATATTCGGTGTTCTGTGCGCATACTTTGGTATCGGTACCTTTGCTCAGGTAAACTCCATTGTTGAAATTACCCAGATTTCTGCAGGTATTCCTGTTGTTTACACCGGTATTGCTCTGACTGTTGTTGTTGCCGCTGTAACCATCGGCGGTCTGAAATCCATCGCAACTGTTGCTGCAAAGGTAGTTCCTGCTATGGCTCTGCTGTACTTCCTGACTACTGTTGGTATCATGATTGTGTTTGCAGATCAGGTTCCTGATGCAATCGCAACTGTACTGAATTCTGCTTTCACTCCGACTGCTGCTCAAGGCGGTTTCCTCGGTGCTACTGTTATGCTGGCAATGCGCAGTGGTGTTGCCCGCGGCGTATTCTCCAATGAATCCGGCTTAGGTTCTGCTCCTATCGTTGCTGCTGCTGCTAAAACCAAATGGGCTGCAGAGCAAGGCTTGATTTCTATGACCGGTACCTTTATTGATACTATTGTTATTTGTACTCTAACCGGCTTGTCTCTGGTTGTCAGCGGTGTATGGTGCGGACCTCTGAACGGTGCTGCAATGACTGAATCTGCCTTCACCATGGCGTTCCCTGCATTTGGCAGCATTCTGCTGTTGGTTGGCCTTGTACTCTTTGCTTTCACCACTATCCTTGGCTGGAACTACTACGGTGAACGCTGTGTAGAATATCTGATGGGCGTAAAGGCAATTCTGCCGTACCGCATCATCTTCATCTGCCTGATTGCCTGCGGTCCTTTCCTGAAGCTGGAAGAGATTTGGGTTTTGGCGGATATTGTTAACGGCCTGATGGCTATTCCTAACTTAATTGCTCTGATTGCTTTGTCCGGCGTAGTTGTTGCCGAAACCAAGGCTTATCAGAAGCATCTGGCTGAAGAAAAGAATAAATAAGTAAGCCTAGTATTTCATCTTTATATAGCAAAGCGGCGTTGTGCGACTCTCCCCAGAGTTCCCACAGCGCCGTTTTATTATTAAAAAATCAATAAACATACTTTAGTTTACAGTTTTGCATGTATGCGTGTATACATTGCTGTAAGCTCTTGAATTTTGTTTAATATGTGTTATAATCAGATACATAAGTAAATAATGAGTGGATGAAGTACATAGGAGAAGGCAATGCCTACCGAAGGAGCAAAACTCTCAGGTGCTTATAAAAAGCAAGAACCGTGTACAGACACAACTCTGGAGAGTCCCTTAAATGGGCGCCGAAGGTGCAAAGATGTGCGTATACACATCCTTATCTCTCAGGCCAGTGGACGGAGCAAAACAACAATTATAGCATAGCTATCAGGGCCGCTGACAAACCGGAGTATCAGATAATCATACTCCGGCTTTTTATTTACTTAGGGAACTTTGAAAATGAGAGGGGAAATCATCATGTTGGAAACATTGAATGCAATTGATTCGTTTGTCTGGGGTCCGCCGCTACTGGTGCTGCTTGTAGGTACCGGCATTATGCTGACTATTCGTTTAGGCTTGCTGCAGGTATTGAAACTGCCGCAGGCATTGAAGCTGATCTTCTGTGCCAAGAATGATGGTCACGGTGATGTAAACAGCTTTAAAGCTCTGTGTACTGCACTTGCTGCAACTGTTGGTACCGGTAACATTGTCGGTGTTGCTACCGCAATTAAGGCCGGTGGCCCCGGTGCATTGTTCTGGATGTGGCTGGCTGCCTTCTTCGGTATGGCAACCAAATATGCGGAATGCCTGCTGGCTGTAAAATATCGTACTGTCGACGCTAACGGCAATATCTCCGGCGGTCCGATGTATTACATCCAAAACGGCCTCGGCAAGCAATATAAACCATTGGCAATTATGTTCTGTGTCTTCGGTATCATGTGCGCATACTTCGGCGTAGGTACCTTTGCTCAGGTAAACTCCATTGTTGAGATTACCCAAATCTCTGTTGGTATCCCGGTTATCTACACCGGTATTGCTCTTACCGTATTGGTTGCTGCTGTAACCATCGGCGGTCTGAAATCTATCTCTAATGTTTCTTCTAAGGTTGTTCCCGGCATGGCAGTAATTTACTTCTTTACTACCTTGGGCATTTTAGTTAGCTTTGCGGACCAGGTTCCGGGCGCTATCGCACTGGTTATTGAAAGTGCCTTCACTACTACTGCTGCACAGGGCGGCTTCCTTGGTGCAACTGTTATGCTGGCGATGCGTAATGGTGTTGCCCGCGGCGTATTCTCCAACGAATCCGGCTTAGGCTCTGCTCCTATCGTAGCAGCTGCAGCAAAAACTCATTGGCCTGCTGAACAAGGTCTGGTTTCCATGACCGGTACCTTCATTGATACTATCATCATCTGCACCATGACCGGTTTGTCCTTGATTGTTACCGGCGTTTGGAACGGCGATCTCAACGGTGCTGCCATGACTAATGCAGCCTTCAGCTCTGCATTCCCTGCCTTTGGTACTTGGTTACTGTTGGTTGGCCTGGTGCTCTTCGCCTTCACTACTATCCTTGGCTGGAACTACTACGGCGAACGTTGTGTAGAATATCTGATGGGTGTTAAAGCAATTCTTCCGTACCGCATCGGCTTCATCATTCTCGTTGCCTGCGGCCCGTTCCTGAAACTGGAAGAAATCTGGGTTATGTCCGATATCGTTAACGGTCTGATGGCTCTGCCTAACCTGATTGCTCTGGTTGCTCTTTCCGGTGTAGTTGTTGCTGAAACTAAAGCATATCAACAACATCTCAAGGAAGAATCTGAGCTGGTTCCGGCAAAATTAGCCGAAGAAACCAATCATTAAGTTTTCCCAATTAATTTTATATAGGCAGCGGCACTGTGAGACTCTCCCCAGAGTTCCCACAGTGCCGCTTGCCTTTGCGCTTGCACAAAAGATAGCAGTATGCTAAACTAGCCTTAGAGAGATTACTTACAATCTTTTAAATCAAATGTATCAGTAACCAACTACGTGTATATTTTTCGGTGTGCCGGTTGGTTTGTCAGTATCAGTAGATGAAAGGAAGTGCGCAATGAGCATTATCGGTAATATTATCTGGTTTTTATTTGGCGGTATTTTAGCAGGCATTATCTGGTATCTGGTAGGTCTGTTATGGTGTTTGACGATTATCGGTATTCCTGTCGGGCTGCAGTGCTTTAAGCTGGGACGATTGAGCTTCTTCCCCTTTGGCAAGGACGTAGTTTTGAGCGGCGAAACAACCTCATTGCTGTTAAATATTTTCTGGCTGATTTTTGGCGGTATCGAGCTGGCAATTACGCATGCGGTTTTTGCTGTAATTTTGTGCTGTACGATTATCGGCATTCCTTTCGGTATGCAGCATTTTAAGCTGGCTAAGCTGGCACTGCTGCCGTTTGGAGCACAGATTACGGATAAATAAGCGTTAATTTTTAATGCAAGAGCAGTTCATGCAGAAATTTTATTCACGATTTCTTCAAAACTTTGCCCTTGCTATGTCACAGCATTATAGTATACTATGAGTGTAGCAAAAAGTTGCTACACCCTTCCCATCAAATTCATCATAAACAGCTTTCCTAAGAGAAACAGCCTGCAATATCCCCTGCAGGCTGTTTTCTCGTTTATTGGCAAGACTGCTGCTTTTTTATCATAAATTTGCAGTAGTCTTTCTTTTTACTGGAAAATACTTTCTGATATTGGTAAAATAAAGGTTATAGTATTGTTAGTTATAATGGGGGGACTGAAAATGATCTTTTTGGCAATGATTCTGTTAGGCTGTCTGCTTGGCTTTGCCGGTGCAGGTGGTGCAGGCTTAACGATTACACTGCTTTCTGTAGGCTTTGGTGTGCCGATTCATACTGCGCTTGGTGTTGCGCTGGCTGCCATGTCATTTACGATGCTTTCCGGTGCCGTAAGCCATTTTCGTGAAGGTGATGTACTGTTGCGCCTGGGGCTGACAACCGGCGGTGCCGGTATGCTGGGAGCTTTTGCCGGCGCACGTGTTTCTGATGCCTTGCCGGGAGATATTTTATCAAAAATGACAGCAGCCTTGATGCTTGCATCATCGGTATTGCTTTACTTTATTCTTTTCCGTAAGGATATGCTGGACAGCTTTGTGGCAAAGCATGCATCGAAAGCAGAGGGCGCAAGCTTTTATGCACATGCGATGACAATAGGTGTAGTTACAGGCTTTTTGAGCGGAGCCTTCGGTATCGGTGCGACAGCTTTTATCCAGATAAGCCTGATGCTGTTTTTTGGTGTATCGCTTTATCATGCCATCGGTACAACGATGCTGGTTATTTTGCCGATTTCTGTTTCCGGCGGTTTAGGATATTTAGTCAATGGTCACCTTGATTTTTATATTTTTCTTCAGACCTTGGGTGGACTGACTATCGGCGCATATTTGGGTGCCAAGCTTACGCGTCTGGCTTCGCGCAATACTTTGCGTTATATTGTTCTCAGTATGCCGACCATAGGCGGACTGATGCTTTTATTTAAGTAGGAATAAGCCGTAAACGTGCTTTAGCGTTTATGGTTTACTTTTTTAGCATCATGGTTAACCTTACAATAAAAGAAGGTTGACTAATCTTTTTATCACGTATATAATTAGTAAGTACACGAATTTATGATGGAGGCACTGTTGTGATTAGTATAAAGAATTTGAAGCATTACTATACAGATGCTGATGGCAATGAGGTAAGAGCACTGGATGGCGTAAGCCTGGAGATTAAGCAGGGCGAATTTATTGCTGTTATCGGCGCTAACGGCAGCGGTAAATCTACGCTGGCACGTCATTTGAACGCTTTGCTGCTGCCGACTGACGGCACTGTGCTGGTAGATGGCATGGATACTGAAGATGAAAATAAAATGTGGGATATCCGCCAAAAGGTGGGCATGGTGTTCCAAAATCCCGACAACCAGATAGTTGCTGCGATTGTCGAAGAGGATGTGGCCTTCGGTCCGGAAAATATCGGCGTACCGGGACCGGAAATACCGCAGCGTGTAGCAGATTCATTAGCTGCTGTAGGCATGACGGAATATGCCAAGCATGCACCGCATCTTTTGAGCGGCGGCCAGAAGCAGCGTGTGGCTATAGCAGGTATTCTGGCGCTGCAGCCGGAATGCATTGTATTGGACGAGCCTACAGCGATGCTTGACCCGCAGGGACGCAAGGAAATCGTGGGCACTGTACGTAAGCTCAATGAAGAAAAAAATATGACTATAGTTTATATTACGCATTACATGGTTGAGGCTCTGGCTGCTGACCGCGTAGTTGTTATGGAAAAAGGTCAAATCAGATTTATGGGTACTCCGCGTGAGGTTTTCAGCAGAGTTGATGAGCTGGAGGCCTTGGGACTGGAGGCTCCGCTGGCAGCGAAGGTAGCCAGCGAGCTGCGCAAAAGCGGTGTAAAGCTGCCGCAGGATATTATTACAGATGAGGAGCTGGCGCAGGCATTATGTCAATAAAACTTTCTAATATATATCATACATATTCCAAAGGCACGCCGTTTGAACGCCTGGCGCTCAATGATGTGTCACTGGAGATTTCCAAGGGCGAAATAGTTGCCATTATAGGACACACAGGCAGCGGCAAGTCTACCTTAGTACAGCATTTAAACGGCTTGCTGAAGCCGGATAAGGGCAGCGCAAGCATTGATGGCATTGATATTACTGCCAAGGGTGCGGAGGCCAAGACTGCACGCCAACAGGTTGGCATGGTATTTCAGTATCCCGAGCATCAGCTGTTTGCGGAAACTGTTTTTGAGGATATCGCCTTCGGTCCGCGCAATAAAGGCTTTGCCGAGGATGAGGTAGAAAAGCAGGTGCGTGAGGCTATGGCCTTCGTCGGCCTGGATTATGATACCTATGCGCAGCGCTCTCCGTTTCAGCTGAGCGGCGGCCAGATGCGCCGTGTAGCTATTGCCGGCGTAGTTGCGATGAACCCGGATTATCTGGTGTTGGACGAGCCTTCCGCAGGCTGGACCCGCGCAGCCGTAATGCAGTATTTAAGGAAATTATGTCACTGCACAAAAGCCGTGGCATTGCCATTGTGCTGGTAACGCACAGCATGGAGGAGGCAGTAAAATATGCTGACCGTCTGCTGGTTATCAACACCGGCAAGGTGCTGTTCGATGGTACTCCCGCAGATATTTTCAAGCAGCATGCCGATGAACTGGTTAAGGTTGGCGTAGACGTGCCGCAGGTTTACAAGCTGGCAGATTTGCTGCGTAAAAACGGCCTGGCAGTGAAAGAGAACATTAAGGACGATATGAGCCTGGTTAAGGCGATTAAGCAAGCAAAGGGGTGGAAATAATGCTGACAGATATAACCTTAGGACAATATTTCCCCGGTAACTCCTTTATCCATAAGCTTGATCCGCGTACTAAGCTGTTGGCTACCTTGATTTATATCATTGCTATTTTCTTTGCGGCAACGCCGTTGGCTTATGGCATTTTGACCGCCTTTGCAGCTGTGGTAATTCTTATATCAAGAGTACCATGGATGCTGGTCTTCAAATCACTGAAGCCTATCTGGATTATTGTTATTCTGACGATGCTGATTCATATGTTTACCGCTCCCGGTGAGCACATTGTTTTTACCTGGAAGTTTTTGAGCGTAACTGCCGAAGGCATCGATATGGGCGTAAAGATGGCTGTACGCCTGATTCTGCTGCTGCTGTTTTCTTCGGTGCTGACCTTTACGACATCACCGATTGTACTGACAGACGGTATTGAAAATCTGCTGCGTCCGTTCAAAAAGCTGGGTGTCCCTGCGCATGAGCTGGCTATGATGATGACCATTGCTTTGCGCTTTATTCCTACATTATTGGATGAAACAGACCGCATTATGAAGGCACAGACCTCTCGCGGAGCTGATTTTGCCAGCGGCAATATCTTCCAGAGAATGAAAAATATGTTACCTTTGCTGGTACCGCTGTTTATCAGTGCCTTCCGCCGTGCCGACGAACTGGCAGTGGCTATGGAAGCACGCTGCTATCGCGGCGGTGAAGGACGTACACGC
>ENA-OQDC01001710-OQDC01001710.1-human-gut-metagenome-genome-assembly--contig:-NODE-1710-length-10322-cov-3.010986_pt1 | contig 10322 bp, 9 predicted proteins | sample MGYA00242770_ERZ504601 | MGnify/ENA primary metagenome ERZ504601 (study PRJEB26092, sample SAMD00036305) | human gut metagenome | host: Homo sapiens | study: EMG produced TPA metagenomics assembly of...
TTGTGGGCGGCCCGCAGGGTGACAGCGGCCTGACCGGCCGCAAGATCATCGTTGACACCTACGGCGGCTACGCCCGCCACGGCGGCGGCGCATTCTCCGGCAAGGACCCCAGCAAGGTGGACCGCAGTGCCGCTTACGCGACCCGCTGGGTGGCCAAGAACATCGTGGCTGCCGGTCTGGCCAAGCAGTGTGAGGTGCAGGTGGCCTACGCCATCGGCGTGGCAAAGCCTGTGTCCATCATGGTGGATACCTTTGGCACCGGCACCGTGGCCGATGAGAAGATCGAGCAGGCAGTGGAGAAGGTCTTTGACCTGACCCCCGCCGCCATCATCCGTGACCTCGGCCTACGGAAGCCCATCTACCGCAAGCTGGCCGCCTACGGCCACATGGGCCGCGAGGATCTGGGCGTGAAGTGGGAGAACACCGACCGCGTGGATGAGCTCAAGGCCGCTGTTGCAGCGCTGTAAAACTGAAACACAAAGCGCCCTGTACCGTGAAAGGTGCAGGGCGCTTTGCTATGGTGGGCGGCAGACAAACAAAAAAACGCTTCCCCGTGCAGGTGAGGAAGCGTTTTTTGTTTGTCCTTTTCAGGACAGGGTAAATGATAAGAAGGTAAATGAAAGAAAATAGCATAATAATAGAAGGATGAACAACAGGAGTGCCGGAGAGGAAAAGCGCGTCGTTTCGCTTTGTATCCAACTGACGCTTCTGTTGGATACAAGATAACACTTTTCACAGAAAATACAAGAGCTTTTTTGAAAAAAGTTCTCTTGTTCGAGCAAAAAATGCAATTTTGTCACAACGCACAAAAATGGGAGAGATGCATTTGGCAAAGTGATGAAACAAGCACGGGCTGGGGGCAGAGGTCCGGAATCACAGAAGCTGATTCTTTACAACAGGAGGCGGCTGTGTTATGATGGATACATCTATGGAAAAAAGACGCTCTGCGGCCCGGAAGGGCAGAAAAGGTGTGGGAAGAAGCGAGGAATAGAATGGAACATACGATCGCACAAAATAAGGCCCCGTGCTTTGGCGGGCGGGCCCCGCTGTTCAGCCAGCGTGACCTGCTCAGGCTGGTGGGGCCGCTGCTGGTGGAGCAGTTGCTGGCCGTGACGGTGGGCATGGCCGATACCATGATGGTTTCCCGCTGCGGCGAAGCCGCCATCTCGGGTGTCAGCCTGGTGGATATGATCAACAACCTCATCATCGTGCTGTTTGCGGCGCTGGCCACCGGCGGCGCGGTGGTGGTCAGCCAGTATCTGGGGGCAAAGGAGCAGAAGCACGCCAATGCAAGCTCGGGTCAGCTGATCCTGCTCAGCGCTCTGCTGGGCGTGGGTGTGGGGGTGTTCTGCTTTGTGCTGGCCCGTCCCATGATCCGGCTGTGCTATGGCAGCATCGATGCCGACGTACTGGAGGCCGGTGTGCTCTACCTGCGCATCACGGCGGTCAGCTACCCGTTCCTGGCCATGTACAATGCCGGTGCGGCGCTCTTCCGCAGCATGGGCAACTCCAAAATCTCCATGCAGATCAGCATCCTGATGAACATCATCAACATCGTGGGCAACGCGGTCTGCATCTTTGTACTGGGCATGGGCGTGGACGGCGTTGCCTGGCCCAGCGTCCTCTCCCGTGCCGTGGCAGCGGTGCTCATCCTGAACCGCTGCTACCAGAAGGGGCCACATGCTCACCGTGCCCAAAACGATCCGGCTGGATGGCCGGATGGCAAAGCGCATCCTGGGCATCGGCATTCCGTCCGCCTTTGAGAACAGCCTGTTCCAGGCGGGCCGTATTCTGGTGGTCAGCATGATCTCCACCTTCGGCACCGTGCAGATCGCCGCCAATGCCGTGGCAAACAATCTGGACGGCATGGGCTGCATCCCGGGGCAGGCCATTGGTCTGGCCATGATCACAGTGGTGGGCCGCTGCGTTGGCGCAGGGGACAATGAACAGACCATTTACTATACCCGCAAGCTGCTGCTCTGGGCCTACATCTCTATGGGAATCTTCAACGGCGGCATCCTGCTCTTCCTCAAGCCGCTGGTGGGCATCTACGCCCTCTCCGGCGAGACCATGGCGCTGGCTATCCTGCTGGTGCAGATCCACGCAGGCAGCGGCCTGTTCCTGTGGCCGGCCTCCTTTGTTCTGCCCAACGCCCTGCGCGCGGCCAACGATGTGAAATTTACCATGGTGGTCTCTGTGCTCAGCATGGCCATCTGGCGGCTGGGATTCAGCTACTTGCTCTGTGTCAGGATGGGCTGGGGCGCTGTGGGTGTCTGGATCGCCATGGTCATTGACTGGGTCTGCCGTGTCATCTGCTTTGTGGCGCGCATGAAGAGCGGCGCATGGAAAACAAAATATCAGGCATAAGAAAGGAACAGGATATGAAACTGATCAGCTGGAACGTCAACGGCCTGCGGGCCTGCCTGACCCACGATTTTGCCGCAAGCTTTGCGGCGCTGGATGCCGACATCTTCTCGGTGCAGGAGACCAAGATGCAGCCGGGGCAGGCTGATTTTGCCCCCGAGGGCTACACCGAGTACACCTACTCCGCCGAGAAAAAGGGCTATTCCGGCACGGCCTGCTGGTGCAAAACGGCCCCGCTGGCCGTGACCACCGGCATCGGCAGGGAGGAGCACGACCACGAGGGCCGGGTGCTGACGCTGGAATATCCCGGCTTCTATCTGGTCAACTGCTACACGCCCAACAGTCAGGACGGCCTGAAGCGGCTGGACTACCGCATGACCTGGGAAGATGCGTTCCGGGCCTACCTGCTGGAGCTGGACGCGAAAAAGCCGGTCATCCTCTGCGGTGACCTGAACGTGGCCCACACCGAGATCGACATCAAGAATGCGAAGACCAACCGGATGAGCGCGGGCTTCACTGACCAGGAGCGGGCCAAGATGACCGAGCTGCTGGCGGCGGGCTTTACCGACACCTTCCGCGCTGTCCACCCGGACGAGGTGAAGTACAGCTGGTGGAGTTACCGCTTCCACGCCCGGGAAAAGAACGCGGGCTGGCGCATTGATTATTTCATCGTTTCAAACCGCATCGCCGACAAGGTGGCCGCCGCCGAGATCCACAACGAGGTGTTTGGCTCCGACCACTGCCCGGTGGAGCTGGTCATCGACCTGTAAGCCGTTACGATCATGATCTTATAATAAGGAGAAACCTGGATGCTCAAGAATTATCTGATGGTGTTTTTTATCTCGATGGTGCCGGTCATTGAACTGCGCGGTGCCATTCCGATCGGGCTGGGCATGGGCCTGCCCGCCCTGCCCACCTATCTGGTCTGCGTGCTCGGCAATATGCTGCCGGTGCCCTTTATCTATCTGTTTGCCCGCAAGTTCCTCATCTGGGGCTACCACAAACCGGTCATCGGGCCGTGTGCAGTTCTTCATCACCAGGGGGAAAAGGCGGCCGCAAACTGGAGGAAAAGGCCGGCAAGGGCCTGACCGTTGCCCTGCTGCTCTTTGTGGGGATCCCGCTGCCCGGCACCGGTGCCTGGACCGGTACGCTGGCAGCCTCCATTCTGGACATGAAGTTGCAAGGATGTTCTCATTGCCTGCATGGGCGGTGTGCTGCTGGCGGGCATCATCATGGGTGCTGGCCAGCGCCGGGCTGCTGGGCGCGGTCAGCGGGCTGTTTGCGGCAGGCTGACAAAACGCGGGCGCTTTTGTCGTGTAAAATGCCGGTAGCTTTTCTGCCCGCAGTATGCTACACTGAATAATAGTTGTGTGAAAACCGGAAGCCGCTTCCGGTCAGAAAGGACGTTGTAGAACATGGATCAGGCACTGAATCAGAAAATTGACGCATATATTGCGGAAAACAAGGAGCAGCTGCTGCAGGATATTGCGGCGCTGGTGGCCATTGACAGTGTAGAGGGCACCCCGGAGGAGGGCGCACCCTTCGGCGCAGGCCCCCGCGCAGCGCTGGACAAGACGCTGGAGCTGGCTGCAGGCATGGGTCTGGAGACCCGCAACTGCGAGAACTACATCGGCTATGCCGAGCTGGCCGGTGCAGACCCCGAGAAGTATCTGGCGACCATCTGCCATGTGGATGTGGTGCCCGTGGGCAACGGCTGGAGCCAGGACCCCTTTAAGATGCAGATCCGGGACGGCTGGATGATCGGCCGTGGTGTGGCTGATGACAAGGGCCCCATGGTGGCTACCCTGTACGCCCTGAAGTTCCTCAAGGAGGAGGGCGTTTCCCTGCGGTATCCCATCCGCGCAATGGTTGGCGACAACGAAGAGACCCACATGAACGATGTGGAATATTACCTCAAGAACTACCCGGCCCCGGTGTTCTGCTTCACCCCGGATGCAGAGTTCCCGGTGTGCAACGGCGAGAAGGGCCATTTCGGTGCGGAGCTGGTCAGCCCGGTGTGCAACGGTGAGATCAAGGAGTTCGAAGGCGGCGTTGCCAACAATGCAGTCCCCGACCGCGCCAGCGCACTGGTGGAGACTGACATCACCAAGCTGAAGAATGCCCCCAACATCACGCTGGAGCCGGAAGGCAATGGGGTGCGTATCCGGGGCTGGGGCAAGAGCGGCCATGCCGCCATGCCCGAGGGCACGGTCAACGCCATCGGTCTGGTGGTGAACTACCTGCTGGACAACGATCTGTGCAACGATGCGGAGCGCGCATATCTGGAAGCCCTGAAAAAGCTGCACGCTTCCACTGCAGGCACCGGCCTGGGCATCGACTGCGCCGACGGCCCCTTCGGCCCCCTGACCATCATCGGCGGCCGCATCTTCATGCGGGAGGGCCGGATCGTCCAGACCATGGACAGCCGTTACCCCACCTGCACCAACGCCGAGAAGATGAAGGAGCAGATCAAAGTTGCCATTGGCACGGGTGCTTCTCTGGAGAAGGCCGAGGGTGCCGAGCCCTTCTATATCGCAGCCGATACCCCCGCCATCAAGGCCTGCATCGAGACCTACAACGAGGTCACCGGCGAGAATGCCACGCCCTTTACCATGGGCGGCGGCACCTATGCCCGCCACTTCCCCTATGCGGTGAGCTTTGGCCCCGAGCACGAGGACATGGTGCTGCCTGAGTTCGGCGGCCCGATGCACGGTGCCAACGAGGCAGCTCCCATCGATAAGCTGCTGGAGGCCTTGAAGATCTACATCATCGCCCTGCTGCGGCTGGAGGAGATCGACTTCTGATGAACGTTCTGGTCATTGACGGCCAGGGCGGCGGTCTGGGCCGCCAGCTGGTGGCGGCCATCTCTGCCGCCTGCCCGGAAGCCCGGCTGACCGCCGTGGGCACCAACAGCCTTGCGACTTCGGCCATGCTCAAGGCGGGGACGGCCCGCGCAGCCACCGGCGAGAACGCCGTGGTCGTGAACTGCCGCACCGCAGATATCATCGTGGGGCCCATCGGCATTGTGATCGCCGACGCGCTGCTGGGCGAGATCACCCCCGCCATGGCGGCGGCAGTCTGCCAGAGCCCCGCCCGGCGGGTGCTGGTGCCCATCAACCACTGTGAGAACATCGTGGTGGGCGTGCCCGACCAGCCCATCGGCCAGCTGGTGGCGGCAGCGGCACAAAAGGTCAAAGAACTGGTGGCAACTCCTTGTAAATAACAGAAAAGCAGCTGCGTTCCGTGTGTGCGGAGCGCAGCTGCTTTCGTTTTGCAGAAGCTTTGTGCAGTTTTTGCGGATAGTACCGCCATGCCAGCGGCTCCCCTATGAGGAAAGCCGACAAGCAAAGTGGGACAGAAAGGTTCAGCGCTGCTGTTTCTGGATGACCTCGTGGATGCTGGGGGGCACATCCCCCTGTGCGTCCTTTTCCAGCCTGCTGATGCGGCGGTCCAGCTCGGTGAGGCGCTGGGCCATGACATCCGGCAGATCCTGCTGGTCCAGGTCGTCGGCGGGGTTGACGGCCTTGTTGTTGATGCGCACCACCTCGGCAGGCACGCCCACGGCGGTGCAGTTGGCGGGCAGGTTGCGCAGCACAACGCTGCCTGCGCCGATGCGGGCGTTGTCGCCGATATACACCGGGCCGAGGACCTTGGTGCCCGCGCCGATCAGCACATTGTTGCCCAGGGTGGGGGTGGCGCTTGCCGGTGTCCTTGCCGGTGCCGCCCAGTGTCACGCCATGGTAGATGGTGCAGTTGTCGCCGATCACGGTGGTCTCGCCGAACACGATGCCCATGCCGTGGTCGATGAACAGGCACCTGCCGATCTGGGCACCGGGGTGGATCTCGATGCCGGTTTTGTGGCGGCCGTGCTGGCTGACCCAGCGGGCAAGGAAAAAGTGCCCGTGCTCATACAGCCAGTGGGCAATGCGGTGGTAAACCAGGATATGGAAGCCGGGATACAGCAGGATGACCTCCAGCACGCTGCGTGCGGCGGGGTCCTTGCGCTGGATATTCCGTGCGTCCTCCAATAAGCTCATGTGGGGAACCCTCCCTTTTGTTCAGCCGCCTCGGTGCGGCTCTCTCTTTTTGACAGATACTATAATAACACATGCAAACTTCAATGTACAGCGCTTTGGTAGGAATTGACGGAGAAAAATCCCCTTCCGCGCAGGGATTATGGGGCGGGAAGCGGGTTTTCGGTAGAGTAGCCAAAATTCCGGGAGATACAGTCAAAACCTTTTCACACAGGAATCTTACAGAAAGCATTGACACATTTTGCGTTTCTATGATAAAATATAACGAAAACAAATGCGAAGGAAAAGGAGAAGCGGACGAATGCTGTCAAAAATGAACGCTGAACTGAAAAGGCAGTTTGCAGCCGTTTTGCGGTGGTTCCGTGTTTCCTTTTTTCGCTTTTTGAACTTTTCCGTTGTGGAAAAGTTCTTTTTTTTGCCTGTCCGCGGGCAGCAATGCCCGCATCCGCCCATCCGAAATACGAACAGGGAGGTAAAAGAATATGCTGCTCATCAACGCTGTAAACGCTGCGGGCCGCCCGGTGGAGCTTTTCGTGAAAGACGGAAAGATCGCCGCCGTGGGTCAGGATCTTTCCGCACTGGCCGAGGAAGGGGAGACCGTCCTCGATGCCGGCGGGCTGACCGTGCTGCCCGCCTTTGTGGACCTGCACTGCCACTGGCGCACCCCGGGATTTGAATATAAGGAGGACATCGCCACCGGAAGCATGGCTGTGGCCGCAGGCGGCTACACCTTCGTCAACCTGATGCCCAACACAAAGCCCGTCTGCTCCTCTGCCGCACAGGCAGCCATGGTGGAGCAGAAGGCCGCCGAGGTGGGCCTGTGCGATGTGAACCAGACTGTTTCCATCACCGAGAACTTTGACGGCAAGACCATCGACCACCTCAAGACCCTGCCCGCCAGCGTGAAGTTCATCACCGAGGATGGCCACGGCGTGCAGGACAACGCCACCATGGCCCGGGCCTTTGCCATCTGCACCCAGCGGGATATCACCGTGATGAGCCACGCCGAGGATATGGAGATCAGCCCCTGGGATTACCGGCTGGCCGAGGATCTGGAGACCGTGCGCAACTGCTGGCTGAGCGAGTACTACCAGACCAGGCTGCACATGTGCCACGTTTCCACCCGGGGCGCGCTGGAGGCCATCCAGATGGCAAAGCTGCGCGGCGCACCCGTGACCTGCGAGGTGACCCCGCATCACCTGTGGTTCAACAATGAGACCTGCGATTACCGGGTCAACCCGCCCATCCGCACCGCGGATGATGTGCAGGCACTCATCGATGGCATCCGTTCCGGTGTGGTGGATGCCATTGCCACCGACCACGCTCCCCACTCCGAGGAAGACAAGCTGAAGGGCATGGCCGGTATGGTGGGCAGCGAGACCGCCTTTGGGGTCTGCTACACCAAGCTCTGCAGGGAAGAGGGCCTGCCGCTGGAACTGCTGGTGCACCTGATGAGCACCCGCCCGGCAGAGATCCTGGGCCTTGCCAAGGGCCAGCTGGAGCCCGGCTACGATGCAGACTTCGTGCTGGTGGATCTCGACACCCCCTACACCGTGGACAAAGAAAAGCTGCACTCCAAGAGCCATAACTGCCCCTTTGATGGTGCACAGCTCTACGGCAGGGTCTATGCCACCATCAAGGGCGGCAAGCTGACCTATCAGGCTGAGGAGTAAAAGCCAGAACGTATCACTTCACCTCTTTGCCAAGGGCTCCCCTACTAGGGGAGCTGGCAGCGCGTCAGCGCTGACTGAGAGTTTAATTCGTAATAAGAGAGTATGGAGGAACCCGACAATGACAAACATGGACAAGCTTTACGAAGCAGTTGCAGCCCGCGGCCCGGTGTGTGTGGGTCTGGACACTGATTTCAGCTACCTGCCCGCTGACTTTGTGGACACCGCCCTGACCAAGGGGGAGAACATCGTCCGCTTCAACAAGAAGCTCATCGATGCCACCAAGGCTGTGGCAGGCTGCTACAAGGTGCAGATCGCATACTATGAGTCCCTGGGTCTGGAGGGCATGAAGGCCTACGCCGAGACCCTGGCCGCTGTCCGCGAGGCTGGTATCCCTGTTATCGCCGATATCAAGCGCGGCGATATCGCCAAGACCGCCGAGATGTACGCCATGGGCCACTTTACCGGCGACTTCGAGTCCGATTTCGTCACCCTGGCCCCCTACATGGGTCTGGACTCCATCAGCCCCTACCTGCCCTACGCCGAAAAGCAGGGCAAGGGCATGTTCGTGCTCTGCCGCACCTCCAACGGCGGTGCCAAGGACTTTGAGTATGAGAAGCTGGCCGACGGCCGCCACGTCTACGATCTGGTGGGCGACAAGCTGAACGCTCTGGGCAAGGACTACATGGGCGAGCACGGCTACTCCTCCATCGGTCTGGTCATCGGCGGCACCCACATCGAGGAGGCCACCGAGATCCGTGCAAAGTATCAGGACAGCTTCTTCCTGATCCCCGGCTACGGCGCACAGGGCGGCAAGGCCGAGGACATTGCCCAGTACCTCACCAAGGGAAACGGCGGCGTGGTCAACTCCAGCCGCGGCATCCTGCTGGCCTATAAGAAGCAGCCGGGCACTGCCTTTGACGAAGCCGCTTACAACGAATGTGTGAATATGAAGGAGGCCATTGCTCATGCGTGCAGCCTGCTGTGAAGCCACTGTTCTGCGCAATGAGGTCATTGCCCCGGACATCCGCCTGCTGACGGTGGTCTGGCCGGACCGCGATCACGCACCCCACGCAGGCCAGTTCTTTACCCTGCGTGCATGGGGCGCAGACGAAGCCCCCTTCCTGTCCCGGCCCATCAGCGTGCACCGCTGGAATCCGGACAGCAGCACCATCGAGTTTCTGTATCAGGTGGTGGGCGAGGGCACTGAAAAGATCGCGCAGCTCAAAATGAAGGATACCTTCCAGCTCACCGGCCCTATGGGCAACGGCTTTGATGTGCCGGACATCCTGAGCAAGTACAAAAAGATCGCTGTGGTGGGCGGCGGCATCGGCACCGCGCCCATGTTCCAGCTCACCCGCGAACTGGCAGCGGCAGGCGTGAAGCCGGATGTGTTCTTCGGCTTCCGGGATGCCCCCTACTGCATGGAGGAGTACCGCGAGATCGCAAACCTTGTCAAGGTGTCCACCGACACCGGCGCAGTGGGCTTCCACGGCTTTGTCACCCAGCTGTACGACCCCGCCGACTACGATGTGGTGCTGGTGTGCGGCCCCACGGTCATGATGAAGAACGCTGCCCGCCTGTGTGCCGAGAAGGGCACCCCCTGCTTTGTGAGCATGGAAAAGAAGATGGCCTGCGGCATTGGTGCCTGCCTTGGCTGCACCTGCGAGACCAGGGGCGGCGAGGGCAAGAGCGTGTGCAAGAACGGCCCGGTATTTGATGCAACGGAGGTGTTCTTCTGATGGCTGACCTGAAAACCAACCTGCTGGGCTTTGTGATGAACAGCCCGGTCATCGGCGCATCCGGCACTGTGGGCTACGGTGTGGAGTACGAAGAGCTGGCAGACTTTGCCAAGATCGGCGGCATCTCCGGCAAGGGCCTGACCCTGCACGGCCAGTACGGCAACAAGGGCGAGCGCCTGTGGGAGACCCCCTCCGGCCTCATCAACAGCATCGGCCTGCAGAACCCCGGCGTGCAGCACTTCATTGACGTGGAGCTGCCCGAGATGCTGGAACTGAAGCAGAAGTACGGCACGGTGGCCATCGCTAATCTTGGCGGCCACAGTGAGGAAGAGTATGTGGAAGGTGCTGCGATGCTGAGCGACAGCGCAGTGGACATCGTGGAGCTGAACATCTCCTGCCCAAACGTCAAGGTGGGCGGCATGGCCTACGGCGTGAAAGCCGAAGCTGCCGGTGAGGTGGTGCGCATGGTGCGCGCTGCCTGCAAAAAGCCCCTGATGGTCAAGCTGAGCCCG
>ENA-OQDC01001713-OQDC01001713.1-human-gut-metagenome-genome-assembly--contig:-NODE-1713-length-10316-cov-2.651683_pt1 | contig 10316 bp, 9 predicted proteins | sample MGYA00242770_ERZ504601 | MGnify/ENA primary metagenome ERZ504601 (study PRJEB26092, sample SAMD00036305) | human gut metagenome | host: Homo sapiens | study: EMG produced TPA metagenomics assembly of...
TCAACTATCAAAGATTAAACAATGGAACAAAAAGTGTAATAACAACGGTCGTGTCATTGTCCATCATCACGATGTGTTTTATCTTTTGCAATGATCTCGTTTGTAACTAACATGGGAGCACCTTTTGGCAACATCTGGGGCTTCAAGTACTCTTGGGCAGCCATGATGGGTAACTTCATGAACTTTGCCGCTTACCTCTTCATGGGTATTCCTGCCGGCAAGATGATTGAAAGCAAGGGTTACAAGAAGACAGCATTGATCGCACTCGCTGTCGGTACAATCGGTTTGATGATTCAGTACTTGTCAAGTATCTTCGGTGACGACATTCCTGTATTTAACCTCAGCTCTGGTGCCGTTTGCCTCAACCTTATCATTTATCTGTTGGGTGCTTTCATCTGCGGTTTCTGCGTATGTATGCTTAACACCGTGGTAAACCCAATGTTGAACTTGCTCGGTGGCGGTGGTAACCGCGGTAACCAGCTCATTCAGATTGGTGGTACATTGAACTCTTTGAGTGGTACTCTTACCCCATTGTTGGCAGGTGTACTCGTAGGTACAGTTACAGCTAACACAAGTATGAGCGACGTTGCTCCTCTCCTCTTCATCGGTATGGCGGTGTTCATTGCAGCCTTCTTCATCATCTGGTTTGTTGCTATTCCTGAGCCAAACATCAAGAAGGAGAACGTACAGTACGATCACAGTCCTTGGTCATTCCGTCACTGCGTACTCGGTGTCATCGGTATTTTCTTCTATGTAGGTGTTGAGATTGGTATTCCTGCTCAGCTTATTTTCTACATCAGTAGCATGGACTTCACAGGTGCTGCTTCTGTAGGTGGTGCTTTCGCAGCAGTTTACTGGTTGCTCATGATGTGCGGCCGATTCCTCAGCTCATTTATCAGCGGTGCAGTTTCTACCAAGACACAGATGACAATAGTATCAACAGTAGCTATACTCCTGTTGCTCACAGCCATCTTCTTGCCAGAAACCAACACATTGAACTTCTCTTTGGCTGGTGATTCTGAGATTGCAAACCTTCTCAAGCTCGACGACCACGGTACTGGTCTTGTAGCATTTACTATCCCTACCAAGTGCGTACTCATCGCTATCTGCGGTTTGTGTACTTCTATCATGTGGGGTGGAATCTTCAACCTTGCTGTTGAGGGTCTCGGCAAATACACAGCTCAGGCATCAGGTATCTTCATGATGATGGTAGTTGGTGGTGGCGTAATGCCTCTCATCCAGGACGCTGTTGCTAAGGCTGCTGGTCCTATCGCATCTTATTGGGTTATCATCGCCATGATTGCATACATTCTCTTCTACGCCCTCGTTGGTTGCAAGAATGTAAACAAGGACATTCCAGTAGAGTAATAATGAAACATCTTATTCCCGGGTGAAGCAAAACTTGATTTATCCGGGAACAACTAGTTTATAATTAAATCTTTAATAATAACTTTTAAACAAAAACAATTATGGATATCGAAAAAGTAAGAAGCCGTTTCATCAAGCACTTTGATGGCAAAACAGGTAACATCTATATGTCACCAGGTCGTATTAACCTGATTGGCGAGCACACAGATTATAATGGTGGATTCGTATTCCCAGGTGCAGTAGATAAGGGTATTATGGCTGAGATCCGTCCTAACGGAACAGAGACAGTGATGCTCTACTCTATCGACTTGAAGGACCGTGTAGAGTTCAAGGTAAACGACCCAGAGGGTCCTCGCGCATCTTGGGCACGCTACATCTACGGTATCTGCCAGGAGATGAAGGCGCTGGGTGTTGATGTAAAGGGGCTTCAATGCAGCATTCTATGGCGATGTGCCTCTCGGTGCAGGTATGTCTTCTTCAGCTGCTCTTGAGAGCTGCTTCGCTTTCGCCTTGAACGATCTCTTCGGTGACAACAAGGTTTCTAAGTGGGATCTCGTTCTCGCTGGTCAGGCTACTGAGCACAAGTACGTAGGTGTTAACTGCGGTATTATGGACCAGTTTGCTTCTGTATTCGGCAAGGAGGGCAAGTTGATGCGTCTCGACTGCAACAGCCGTGAGTTTGAGTACTTCCCATTCGAGCCTAAGGGCTACAAGCTCTGTCTGGTTAACTCTAAGGTTAAGCACGAGTTGGCTGGTTCACCATACAACGACCGTCGTAACTCTTGCGAGAACGTGGTTAAGCACATCGCTGCCAAGCACCCAGAGGCAAAGTTCGAGACTCTCCGCGATTGCACATGGGAGCAGCTGGAAGAGGTTCGCGCAGAGGTAGGCGAAGAGGATTACAGCCGCGCTCACTTCGTATTGGGCGAGAAGGACCGCGTATTGGCAGTCTGCGATGCTCTTGAGAAGGGCGACTATGAGACAGTAGGTCAGAAGATGTACGAGACTCACCACGGTTTGAGCAAGGAATACGAGGTAAGCTGCGAGGAGCTCGACTTCTTGAACGATGTTGCCAAGGAGAACGGTGTTACTGGTAGCCGTATCATGGGTGGTGGCTTCGGTGGCTGCACCATCAACTTGGTTAAGGACGACATCTATGACAAGTTCGTAGAGGATGTTACAGCTAAGTTCACAGCTAAGTATGGTCATGCTCCTGAAATTTACCCAGTAGTTATCTCTGCGGGTTCTCACAAGGTTTGCTAATATACATATTATATAATATAAAGGAACTGCAGTTAGTGTTGGCTAGCTGCAGTTTTTTTTGCCCAAATTTAGCCAAAAGCAGGCGTAATCATGCAAATAGTGTTAAAAACACACTTTAGAATGAAAAAAGTTAGGGAAAACTATTGCCGTTTCAAAATAAAATTGTAATTTTACACCCAAAATAAAGTAAACAATTAAAAACAGCCTAAAAATGAGTACATTTAAGACCCTTTTCATGGGAGTAGGTTTTGCGGCAATCGCTACCCTCTCTGCTTGTTCATCAAGCAGCAACGCTAGTCTTACACAGTCTGGTTTGAATCCTGCAGATTTCGATTCAACCGTATTGGGAAAGAAGACTGAGTTAGTAACCCTCAAGAATGCCAACGGCATGGAGGTATGTCTCACCAACTATGGTGGGCGTGTGGTTTCAATCTCTGTCCCAGACAAGGACGGCAAGCCAACTGATGTAGTTCTTGGTTATGACAATATCCATCAGTATGCAGATACGCTTAACTCTCCTTCTGATTATGGTTCATCAGTAGGTCGTTACGCTAACCGCATCAAGGATGCCAAGCTTTCACTTGCAGGTTCTACCTATCAGTTGAAGGCAAATGATAATGGCAACTGCCTGCATGGTGGTGGTGCTACAGGATGGTTGAACCAGGTTTACGACATTACAGAGAAGAACGACTCATCCGTTACCTTCACTATCAATGCGAAGGATGGCGAGAATGGTTTCCCTGGCAACGTAACAGCAACAGCTAAATATACAGTCAAGAGTGACAACACACTCGACATCGAGTTTGGCGCTACAACAGACAAAGAGACCGTTGTCAATATGACCAACCACAGTTACTTCAACTTGAATGGCGATCCATCTAAGGAAGGTTTCGATCAGGTAATGTACATCAATGCAGATAAGTTCACTCCTGCAGATTCACTTTACATCCCAACTGGTGAAATCAAGAGTGTCGAGGGAACCCCTATGGATTTCCGTAAACCTGCAGAAATCGGCAAGAAGGTAGATTATAACTTTGACCAGATTAAGAATGCCACAGGTTACGACCACAACTGGTGTTTGAACACATATAAGAATGGTAAGGGCGATGACAAAACAGTTTGCGCAAGCCTCTACTCACCAAAGAGCGGTATCCTTCTTGAAGTATTTACCAACGAGCCAGGCATTCAGGTTTACACCGGTAACTTCCAAGGCACAGGTATTGCCTGCAAGCATGGCATCAAGTATCCTAAACACGTAAGCGTTTGCTTCGAGAGCCAGAAATATCCTGATTCTCCAACCAAGATTGCTCAGGGTGTAAAGGATTGGACAGATGCCACATTGAAGCCAGGAGAGAAATACAATTCTCACCTCGCTTACAAATTCAGCGTTAAAAAGTAAGCGTAAGTTAGTTTAAAAGTTAGCGAACCGGCGGATAAAGTCCGCTGGAACAGCTAACATCCAACAAGAAAGTTTTCGCAATGACAAAAAAAAGCGAAATGTGCTGGATAAGAAACTAACATAATAAGCATCCAATAAAAGAAAAGAATAAACAATAATAATAAACAAACAATCTTATAGTAATTATGAATTGGAATTCAACAGAATTCGTATGGCTTGATTGGGCTATACTCGCCATTGGTGTTATCGGCGTAATTTGGGCTGTTTGGCACGCAATCGTGAAAGACAGAAAGGCTCAGAAAAGTGAAGACTCTTCTGCCTACCTCTTCGGTAAGGGTGAGCCATGGTATGTAATCGGTATGGCTATCTTTGCTGCCAACATTGGTTCTGAGCACCTCGTTGGTTTGGCTGGTACAGGTGCCAAGAGTGGTGTTGGTATGGCACACTGGGAGATGCAGGGCTGGATGATCCTCATCTTGGGTTGGCTGTTCGTACCTTTCTACCAGTTGCTCATTAACAAGATGGGTAAGATCATCACCATGCCAGACTTCCTGAAGTTCCGCTATACCCAGCGCACAGGTTCATGGCTCTCTATCATCACACTCGTAGCTTACATCCTTACTAAGGTGAGCGTTACAGCCCTTACAGGTGGTATCTTCTTTGAATATCTTTGGGGCTTGAACTTCTGGGTTGGTGCCATCGGTCTGATTATCCTCACCACCATCTTCACCGTATTCGGTGGTATGAAGGGTGTGATGACATTGTCAACTATCCAGACACCTATCCTCGTCATCGGTTCTTTCCTCGTACTCTTCCTCGGTCTCTCTACCCTTGGCGGTGGCAGCATAGCTGCTGGTTGGGCCGACATGATGGATTACTGCGGCAAGCTGAACAATGGTTATGGTACAACTCACATGTTCCACTGGGAGGCAGGTGACTCTATGTATCAGGAGTATCCTGGTTTCGTAGTATTCATCGGTGCAACCATCATCGGTTTCTGGTACTGGTGTACTGACCAGCACATCGTTCAGCGTGTACTCGGTCAGGTTCCTGGCGAGAGCAACGTAGAGGTTATGAAGCGTGCCCGCCGCGGTACTATCGCAGCCGGTTTCTTCAAGGTACTCCCTTGCTTCATGTTCCTCATCCCAGGTATGATTGCAGCCGCATTGGCTCAGAAGGGTGCCATCCAGATGAACGAGACTGATGCAGCCTTCGCCATCATGGTAAAGACCGTTCTTCCTGCAGGTATCAAGGGTATCGTAACCATCGGTTTCATCTGCGCACTCGTTGCTTCATTGGCAGCATTCTTCAATAGCTGTGCTACCCTCTTCACCGAGGACTTCTACAAACCATTGAAGAAGGGCATGTCTGAGGCTCACTACGTACTCGTTGGCCGTATCGCTACCGTAGTAGTTGTAGTTCTCGGTTTCGCATGGTTGCCAATCATGATGAAGATGGATACATTGTACAATTATCTCCAGGGTATACAGTCACTTCTGGCTCCAGCCATGGTAGCTGTATTTGCAATGGGTATCTTCTTCAAGAAGATTACTCCAAAGTCAGGTGAATATACCATGATTACAGGTTTCCTCATCGGTATGCTCCGCCTCGTTACCAACGTCATTACTGATACAGGTAAGGCTACAATGGATGGTGCATTCTGGGATTACACCGCATGGTTCTGGCAGACCAACTGGCTCGTATTCGAGTGCTGGTTGCTCGTATTCCTCATCATCTTCATGGTAGTAGTAAGCTGCTTCACTCCAGCTCCAAGCAAGGAGCAGGTAGAGGCAATCACCTTCACATCAGACTTCAAGAAGTCTATCCGTGAGAGTTGGAGTGCCTTCGATATTATCGGTACCCTCGTAGTAATCGGCCTCTGCGCAGCATTCTACGCATACTTCTGGTAAAATATTATTCACGTCAGGAGCAAGAAGTGAGGAGTCTGGAATTTTCTCGAAGATCAGACAAAACTGTTTCTGTTGAAAAAGTCCGCGATCCTTTCTTCTCCTTCTTACTCCTTGATTTTCCTCTCGAACCTGCTCTATGAAGAGCAAGCAAAAGAACACAACTATACATACATTGAATCATTACATCAAAACAGCAGAAAGACCATGACCCAGTTTTATAATGAATACTCCAAAGTATTAGTATCCGTCGATTGTATCATTTTCGGTTTCGACGGTAGTAACCTCCAGGTACTGATAGGCAAACGCAAGATGGACCCGGGAAGAGGCGAATGGTCACTCTATGGTGGTTTCGTTGGCGCAACAGAAAATCTCGAAGATGCTGCCAACAGAGTCATCCTGGAACTTACTGGAATGGAAAAACCTCTATATAAGACAAGTAGGAGCTTTCGGCCGCATCGACCGTGACCCAGGTGAGCGAGTTATCTCTATCGCCTATTGCACTCTCATCAATGTGAAAGACTATGATGACAGCCTCCGTGTAGAACACGGATTGGAATGGGTTAGTCTGAACGAACTTCCAGAACTTTACTCAGACCACAAACTCATGATCCGCAACGCTATCGCACAGATACGCCGCCGCATCAATCATGAGCCATTAAGCTTCAAACTCCTCCCAGACCTCTTTACGCTGACACAGCTTCAGCACGTATTCGAGGCAGTAATAGGCGAAGAGATTGATAAGCGCAACTTCCGCAAACGCGTGAAGGATATCGACTTCATCGAGAAAACAGAACTCATCGATAAAGTCAACTCGAAACGAGGCGCCGCCCTCTACCGCTTCAACAAGAAAGCATACGAGGAAGACCCATCGTTCAACTTGAAATAGAATAAACAACTTAAAACAAAAAATATTATGTTAGAAGAATTAAAAGAAAAAGTGTTCAAGGCAAACCTTGATCTCGTTAAGCACAACCTCGTGCTCTTTACATGGGGTAACGTGAGTGGCATCGACCGCGAGAAAGGTCTGGTTGTCATCAAACCATCAGGCGTCGATTATGACACCATGAAGGCTAGCGATATGGTAGTAGTAGACTTGGAAACAGGTAAGGTAGTAGAAGGCGATCTGAATCCATCATCTGATACACCAACCCACTTGGTTCTCTACCGCGCATTCCCAGAGTTGGGTGGCGTAGTTCATACTCACTCTACTTATGCTACCGCTTGGGCACAGGCTGGCTTGGACATCCCTAATATTGGTACAACTCATGCTGATTACTTCCACGATTGCATCCCTTGCACTGATGCGATGACAGAGGATATGATGGCAGAATATGAGCACAACACAGGTGTTGTCATCGTTGACCGTTTCAAGAAAGATAACATCAACCCAGTTCATACTCCTGGCGTGTTGGTTAAGAACCATGGTCCTTTTACATGGGGTAAGGATGCTGACCAGGCTGTTTATCACGCAGTAGTAGCTGAACAGGTGGCCAAGATGGCTTTCATCTCATTCTCTGTGAATCCAAACACCACCATGAACCCATTGCTCGTAGAGAAGCACTTCAACCGCAAGCACGGTCCTAACGCTTACTACGGACAGAAAAGCACTAATTAAAGGTTTTTCAAATAAAGATATTAGATCACATTAACAATAACAATTAATACAACAAACAATCATGATTAAAAGCATTTGAAAATTTAGAGGTATGGTTTGTAACTGGTGCACAGCTTCTTTACGGAGGCGAAACAGTTAAGATAGTTGATGGTCACTCAAAGGACATGGTAGATGGTCTGAACAACAGTGGCATCATCCCAATCAAGGTAGTTTACAAGGGCACAGCTAACTCTTCTGCAGAAGTAGAGGCCGTCATGAAGGCTGCCAACAACGATAAGAAGTGCGTAGGTATCATCACATGGATGCACACCTTCTCTCCAGCTAAGATGTGGATCAAGGGCTTGCAGGCTCTCGAGAAGCCTCTCCTCCACTTCCATACTCAGTACAACGCAGAACTCCCTTGGGATTCTATCGATATGGACTTCATGAACCTCAACCAGTCAGCTCACGGCGACATCGAGTTCGGTCACATCTGCACCCGCATGCGCATCCCTAGAAAGGTTGTTGTAGGTTACTGGAAGAGCGAAGAGGCTCAGAAGCAGATTGCTACATGGGCTCGCGTAGCTGCAGGTGTTGCTGATGCTCACAACGTACGCTGCTTGATGTTCAGGTATGAACATGAACAACGTAGCCGTAACAGATGGCGACCGCGTAGAGTTCGAGCAGCGCTTGGGTTACCATGTAGATTACTACCCAGTATCTTCACTCATGGAGTACTACAAGAAGGTAACAGATGCTGAGGCTGATGCTCTCGTTGAGGAGTACAAGAAGGAGTACACCATCAAGATTGATGAGTCTGGCGAGGAAGTTTACTGGGAGAAGGTGAAGAACGCAGCTAAGGCTGAGATTGCTCTCCGTCGCGTATTGAAGGATGAGAACGCAGTAGCATTCACAACCAACTTCGATGACCTCGGCGATGCTGACATCGACGATCCAAACTTCTGCGGTTTCGACCAGATTCCTGGTTTGGCTTCACAGCGCCTGATGGCAGAGGGTTATGGTTTCGGTGCTGAGGGTGACTGGAAGACAGCTTGCCTCTACCGCACACTCTGGGTAATGAACCAGGGCTTGGAGAAGGGTTGCTCATTCCTCGAGGACTACACACTCAACTTCGCTGCCGACCGCACATCTAGCCTCCAGAGCCACATGCTCGAGGTTTGCCCATTGATTGCTTCAGACAAGCCAAAGCTCGAGGTTCACTTCCTAGGCATCGGTATCCGCAAGCAGCAGACAGCTCGTTTGGTATTCACATCTAAGACAGGTAAGGGTGTTAAGGCAACTGTAGTTGACCTCGGCAACCGTTTCCGTCTCATCGCAAGTGAGGTAGAGTGCATCGAACCAAAGGCAATGCCTAAGCTCCCTGTAGCTTCAGCTCTCTGGGTTCCACAGCCAACCTTCGAGATTGGTGCAGGTGCTTGGATCCTCGCTGGTGGTACACACCACAGTGCATTCTCTTACGACATCACTGCTGAGTACTGGGAAGACTTCTGCGAGATCCTGGGTATTGAGTTCGTCAACATCGACAAGAACACAACTATCAGCAGCTTCAAGCAGCAGCTCCGCAACAACGAGATTTACTACATGCTCAACAAGGCGTTGAGATAATTTAAGTGAAGAGTGAAGAGGGAAGAAACGAAGAGGGAAGAATTCCATTGCTTTTCTCTTGTTCCATCCATTAAAAAAAGAATCAATAATGAGAGCAAAAACTATTATAGAATCAGGTAAGGCCATCCTCGGTATTGAGTTTGGCTCTACCCGAATCAAGGCTGTCTTGATTGACACCGACAACAACCCTATCGCACAGGGTAGCTTTGAGTGGGAAAACCAGTTGGTTGATGGTCTCTGGACTTACAGCATCGACACAATCTGGAAAGGTTTGCAGGATTGCTATGCCGACCTCCGCAAGAACGTGAAGGCTGAGTACGACTGTGAAATCAAGCAGTTGGCTGCCATCGGTATTTCTGCGATGATGCACGGCTACATGGCTTTCGGTAAGGATGAGAACATTCTCGTTCCTTTCCGCACATGGCGTAACACCAATACAGCCAAGGCTGCAGCTGAACTTTCAGAGCTCTTCCACTTCAACATCCCATTGCGTTGGAGTATCTCTCACGTATATCAGGCTATCCTGAATGGTGAGGACCACATCAACAAGATTGACTTCCTTACCACTCTCGCCGGTTATATCCACTGGCAGCTCACAGGCAAGAAGGTTCTGGGCGTAGGCGACGCATCAGGTATGCTCCCTATCGATTCCAACACCAACAACTACGATGCAGAGATGGTGGCTAAGTTCGATAAGCTCATCGAGCCTAAGAACCTGGGCTGGAAGATTCTCGACATTCTCCCTGAGGTCTTGAACGCAGGCGAAGACGCTGGCGCCCTGACCGAGGAAGGTGCTAAGAAGCTCGACCCATCAGGCACTCTCCAGGCTGGTGTTCCTCTCTGTCCTCCAGAGGGTGATGCTGGCACAGGTATGGTGGCTACCAATGCTGTCCGTCAGCGCACCGGTAACGTAAGTGCAGGTACTTCTTCTTTCTCTATGATCGTGTTGGAGAAAGCCTTGAGTCAACCTTACGAAGTCATTGATATGGTGACAACTCCAGATGGTAGTCCTGTTGCCATGGTTCACTGCAACAACTGTACTTCTGACCTCAATGCATGGGTTGGTTTGTTCAAGCAGTACCAGGAGTTGCTCGGTGTACCTGTGGATATGAACGAGGTATTCGGCAAACTCTACAACCACGCTCTCGAAGGCGAT
>ENA-OQDC01001715-OQDC01001715.1-human-gut-metagenome-genome-assembly--contig:-NODE-1715-length-10310-cov-3.002750_pt1 | contig 10310 bp, 13 predicted proteins | sample MGYA00242770_ERZ504601 | MGnify/ENA primary metagenome ERZ504601 (study PRJEB26092, sample SAMD00036305) | human gut metagenome | host: Homo sapiens | study: EMG produced TPA metagenomics assembly of...
GAACTTTTTAAGAAGCAGAAGTATCAAAAGACCGCCTACTCCATATATTGGAAGCCAGGGTCCGTGAAGCACCCCTCTGTTAGCAAATGAATGATAAAGCATTAAGTGTGATGAAACTTCCCAGAACCACCCTATAAATGACATTACAAAGAATATAAGTATAAGAGATGGAATTGAGTAATTACGCATATATACCGTACTTTCAAAATTAGCTCTATGCTCCTTTAATGTAAACAGCCTTGAAGGATACATATTACCAAGTATCTCCTGTTTACATCTGTCAGCTTTTATCTGTTCCGACCTTGGCATCCTCGAACTTCTTTTCCTCACTCGTATTAAAAAGAATTACGCCGAACCAGTCAGCAAGAAACTTTCTTAATCTCCTGAAATACCTGATGTCAGATTTCATAATATCATCATCAAATCTTTCCTCTGGAGAGTCCTCATTCATATATGGATATATGTCTGCGTAAGCTGCCTGCAATTCTTCTTTTCCTGCCCGCTCATACAGATATACATCGCTTAGCATTTCCATGCCTTCTATATTATTCTTAATGGCATTTTCTCTTATAAGAACATATAATTCTGTAAAAAATGCTGTCTTATATGGATTGGAATATAATACCCCCACAAGACCCATAGATATAAAGCTTAATATATTCCAGCCAATAAATGATAACTGGTAGCAGAAACATTTCCACTTATAGCCGTTCATCATTCTTCTTGATAAGGTTATTGCATCATTAGCCTTTATGTCTGGATTTTCGGCTATTATATATGGCACAAGCATATATGACAGCGGCTTAATAAAAGCCCCTGCTATTGTAAGCGACCATAATATGGTATACAAGTCTTTAACGAACATTGTAAAGGCTACACGCATCCACCTTTTTACTCTCATAAGAAACATAAATTTGCCGACCCCTACACTTTTATATGTCCGGCTTTCAAGAAATATTCTTCTTGATATAACAACATAAGACATTTTCACGACATATCTTATTCCAAAATAAAATATAAGTGCCAGACATAAAAGCAGGATAACAACAAGATGTCTTGAACCCGTAATTCCGTATACAACATCAACTATAGTAAATACAACCGCACCTGATGATACATTATTAACAACTGATGATAATATTCCCGAAGTTCTCCCCAGTATGTCCCCTGCATTATCCTTTGCTTTGTCGATAAGTGTCTGCGACTGCTCTTTGCCCTGTTCCTCATTGTTCATAATAACTGATACAATTGCATCAAGCATAGCACTTTTCGTCCTGTTATCAATATCTGATGTAACAAGCGTAACGCCCTGTGATTCGTTCGTATCTGTATTATTAATGTCTGTCATCTGCATTTTAAAGAAACTGAAAGTTTCCGTAAATTCACTTCCAACAAACGCTGCCATAATGACACACAACAACCAATATCCAGAAATGCTTTTTTAATGTTCTCTTAGCTGCTTTTGCAAGCTCTTTTCTCGTAATCATATTATTTCTTCCTGTCTGTTTAGTATTTAAGGTACTAAATAGTATACCAAATGTCCCACCATCTTTCCAATAGCAATAAACAAAACTACAAAACCAAGACATTTTTTAAGCTTAACCCTGTGTGCTAATATAGGCAGTACTTTGACTGTTTCTGCAAGACATATTAAAAATGTACCTATAAATATTCCAGATACCGCACCATACAATATAACACCTGCCACGCCAAGCTTAATCGGCAGTTCAAATATATACCATATATTCCCAATCCCTGCACCAAATATAATCATTTCCTCATAAAGCATTATTGATTCTGTTGTGTTGGTCACATCTGCGTATCTGTTAATAAGACCTATGCTTGATATTAAGGCGAACAGTCCTGTAGCCGTAACACCTCCGGCACTTAACCCGATAAGTATGATAAATAATATTTTAATCAGCATTTTGTTGCCCCCGGATAATTGTTTCTTACGCATCTTGGCATACACTCTACAGAGTCAATCATAGCCTGATTTTCATCTTTGACATACTGGTTCATAGACACCTCTATAGGGGTTGGTGCTTTACTCATCTTCTTTCCAGCAAAATGGTCATAAAATACTGCTATCCCGGCAAACAACCCTATTGCATAAGCTATCTCACACACATTGTATTCCATAAGCCAGTCCACACCTGACATCCGGTATACTTTTTCAAATATCTCTATTGTGCTGACATCATTATTATACGCCATTATCGCATAAGCACTTCCTATAAATATTATTATGCACACGATAATTTTAAGAATAACAGATAACCACACCGGCTGCTGGTTCTTTCTGTAATCGATTATAAAATCACTCTCTCCTATATTACTAACGTCAAGTGTATCGTCAAGCTGCTGTATCGCTGATATAACCTGCATTGAGCTTATACATACCCTTGTCCTTTTTAGTCCTGTAAAATGTTGCCAGCTTTATGCTTTTTATCTTAGGAAGCAGCTTTTTTTTCAGCATACACTTCTGCCACATCAGACAGATACACATCCTGCTTGTCTGTCTTAGTAAGCTGTCTTATCTTTAAATATACTGTTTTTGACATAGTAACCTCCATTTCACAGCATTTTATGCTGATTAAATAATGCTGTTAGAAGTATTGCCAATATTGCCCATATTATTCTATATCTATCTGGCTTCGCATACGGTTTAATATTTTCTTTTCAAGACGTGATACCTGAACCTGTGATATTCCTAATACCCTGGCAGCCTGTGTCTGTGTCATATCCTCATAATATCTCATTCTTATAAGCTTCCTGTCCCTCTCGCACAGGCTGTCCACAAGCTCATTAATCATTATATTATCAATAATGCTGTCGCTTCCGCCATCCTTGCCCTCTAACTTATCTATAAGACATACCTCATTGCCATCCTTCTGGTATATTGTCTTATAGATTGACTCCACGCAGTCACCAGCCTCCATTGTAACGATTATATCCTCTGTCGCTATTCCTGTTTCCCTGGACAGCTCCTCAATAGTCGGCTCGCGGTTAAGAATACCCTTTAACTTCTGGGAAGCCGTAAAACATTTATATCCATTTTCCTTAATACTCCGGCTTATCTTTATTATGCCGTCATCTCTAAGAAATCTTTTAATCTCACCCGTAATCATTTGGAACTGCATAAGTTGAGAACTTCACATCATAGTCCATATTAAAATTATCTATTGCCTTTATAAGCCCTATACAGCCTATCTGGTACAAATCCTCCATCTCTGCACCCCGCCCTGTAAATCTTTTAACTATACTCCACACAAGTCCGCTGTTATCAATAACAAGCTTCTCCCTTGCTGATTTATCATTGTTGTGTGCTTTAATGATCAATTCTTTAGTATGATCGCAAGCATACACATCCATTCTATCTGTTACTTTCTCCTATTCTTTTCTTCATAATTATGGTTGTACCCACATTTTTTCTTGAATACACATTAAGCTCATCCATAAATGCTTCCATAAATGAAAAGCCCATTCCTGACCTTTCAAGCTCTGGCTTTGTTGTATACAAAGGCTCCATTGCTTTATGGACATTTTCTATTCCTACACCCTCATCTTTTATCTTTATAATAATCTCCCTATCCTCTAAAGAAAGTGTCATATATACCTTGCCGCCTTTTCCCTCATAGCCGTGCACAATACTGTTGGTAACTGCCTCTGATACTGCTGTTTTTATATCTGATATTTCCTCTAAGGTCGGGTCTAATCTTGTCACAAAAGCTGCAGCAACCACTCTTGCAAAACTCTCATTCTCTGATATTGCATCAAATATTACATCCACATTATTCTCCTGCATTTTACATCCCCCTCTTATTCTGCTTTCTGACGGCATCGCACAGATTATCATATATATCTACTATTTTATGAAGTCCAGATATAAGCAGTATTCTTTTAATGCTCTCATTAATTCCGACAACACATATATCACCTATATCGCGTATCTTCTTATATCTTCCCATTATAAGCCCTATTCCAGCACTATCCATAAAATCAACCTTGGAAAAGTCTATAATAACCCTGTCCACTCCCCTTTTATCGATTATATCGTCTATTACCTCTCTCATCTCATCTGCCAGATGATGGTCAAGTTCTGCATTAAGGCTTATAACAAGATTATTCCCGCTGACCATATATATGTAATCGGTTCTTTTAATATCCTCTGCTGTATCATAGCTGTCTAATTTACTGTCTAATCCATTATTAAGAAGCTGTGTATCATCTCTCATAACTATCCTCCTATCCTCTATTCAGGGTATCGGCACCCTTGTGCTAAGCGTAACATATAATTATATCAGAATTTCCTGTTACACAAAAATATCCCTGACGGACTAATTTCCGTCAGGGATTTATCGTGTGGTAATTAATGTGATGTCACATAATCATTAGCTTCTTTATAATATCCACTTGTCTTAAAGTCATTTACAATGTACTGATAGTACTTCTTGGCATTGTCTGTCTGTGAAAGTGCGACATAACATTTAGCCGCATAATAAGCTGCATCTACCTTAGTGGCATCGCACTTAAATGCCTTAACATAATCATCAACTGCTGTAGCATAATCTGACTTATAGTATGAAGTCTGAGCCTTGCTGTAGAACTCATTAGCTGCCTGTGCCATAACAGCAGTCGAAATTGTATTATATAAAGTCTTGGCTGAGTCTGATGGAAGTGCACTTACATCAACGTCAATAAGCTTCTCAGCAGCTTCTGTCCTTTTATTGGCTATATAAGCATTAGCAGACTCAATAACTGATATTAAAAGCTTATTGCCACCGCCAGTTCCATTAAGTTCACTTAACTGCTGTTCAAGTGATTCTTTCTCTGCCTTTACAGTCTTTAATTCACTTTCCATACTGTTAAGCTCTACATTGCCTGATGAAAGCTGTTCACTGTATTCTGCCAGACTTCTGTTATAATCTTCTGTTATGCCCTTGTATCTTGATGGCATTACTAAGAACCATATAAGTGCCGCACCAATCACAACACCTACAAGCACATTGACTATTGTAATAGCACCATTGCTTGGTTCTTTGTATGATGACCTTGGAAGTATTACATCATTACCATTAAGAGGCTTGCTTTCTTCTTCCTTTACCTTCTTCTTAGGTAAGAAGCTTCCAGATATATCATTATCTTTAATATTCTGGCTCTGGTTTATCTGTTCAAGGTACTTACTTGCAAGAGTATTATTCCTGTCTATCTTAAGCACTGAATTCAGGAGCTTTCTTGCTCTTTGATATTCATTATCTTTAATATATATAAGCGCAAGCAACAGGTGTGCCTTTATAAAATGTGGATTAGATATAACAATCTTCTTAAGCTGTATTACTGCCATATCTGTATTCTTATCCTTGGCATACTGAAGCGATACGTTATATTTTCTTAATAGCATTAGTAACTGATTCAAAACTTATTCTGATTAGACTGGATTTTCTTTATATAACTCTCTGCAACATTATCGTCCGGGGCAAGGTTCTTGCTCATTACCCACTGTGATAATGCCTCAACCACTTCTCCCATCTCACAATATATAAGTCCGAGAAGATTTCTTGCATTAATATTATATTTGTTAATCATAAGACTTACTTTTAAAGTTTCTATTTGCTCCTGATAAATCCCTCACACGGGCTTTCTCAAGACCTTTGTTGTAATATATATCTGAAACCCTGGCAGTCTTTTGTATATAGAGACATCTGTACCACACTTGGCACATGTGTCATTTGCTGAAAGGACACAGCCACATTTGTAACATCTCATAATTACTTCTCACTCTTTCCTTCGATAATCTTGTTAATTAAATCTGTTATATCTGGTACATCATTCTTGTATATTGCATCTTCTGCATCCTCAACTTCCAGACTTGGCTGGAACTTCTGGATTTCCTCATCAAAATCTAACATATCTATTCTCCAATCTTTATATTATTCCAAAACTTTCCTTATATCTGCTACAAGATAAAGTGAACCTGTACCAAACACCATCGGCTCATTCTTTAATGCAAGAACCGCCTCTTTCGCACTATCATACACTTCCACTTCAATATCTGTATGTCTTTTAAATGCCGCACTTATGTATTCCTTATCCAAGTGCCTTATGCCGCCTGTCACAGTAATCGCTATTCGTACAAATACCTTACAGCCGCACAGTATGCTTATCATCTGTTCAAAATTCTTATCACTTACAACTGAGAATAATAATGCCGCTTTATCAGTGCTGTCAGCATACATTCCGTTAACCGAATTAACAAAACTCTGTATTCCCTGAGGATTGTGTGCACCGTCAACATATATGTTATCCGTAAGCTTCTCCATTCTGCCCTGCCATATGTGGCTCCCTGCCGAATCTACTATGGCACTGTCTTTAATATCAATATGATACAAATGCTTTAAAAGCCTGCATACTGTAATTGCTATTGACACATTTTCCACCTGATATATTGCAGGAGTAGCCAATCTTAAGCAATTATTAATATAATACTCATTATGCAGTGAAAAATCAATACAGCCATTAAAGTTTTTAATTATTTGATATTGCTGTGGTGATACTCCGTAACAATAGCTGTTCTTGCTGTGTGCAATATCCTCTATCACACCAGAAGCCTCATTGTCATCTGCATATACAACAGGCACGCCCTGCTTTATTATTCCTGCTTTCTGCTCTGCTATTTTCTTAATCGTATCTCCCAGTATTGCTGTATGTTCAAGGCTTATTGTCGTAATTACACAGCACAGTGGATTATGTACTGCATTAGTCGCATCAAGGCTTCCACCAAGCCCTGTTTCTAACACTACATAATCGACCTTGCATTTATCAAAATATAACATAGCCGCACCGAAAAAAAAAGTCAAAATATGCAAGCTTAAGATTATTCGCCCTGGCTGTTTCATACACCTTATTAAAGTACTGTGTAAAATCTTCTCTTGATATAAGTTCACCGTCAACCTGTATGCGTTCCCTTATTGTCACAAGATGGGGTGATGTAAACAGACCTGTCTTATATCCTGACTTTTTTAAAATATCATCTATATAAGAACACACAGAACCCTTGCCGTTAGTTCCTGCTATATGTATTATCTTTAAATTCTTATCAGGATTTCCAAGAAGCTCTAAAAGCTTCCCAGCCCTTTCTACTCCTGTAGTTTCACCATACTGCGGCGTATCATTAAGAAACGCTTTTATCTCTGAATATTCCATTAAACACTCCATTCTCATATATGAACACTATCGGTTTCCTGCCGCCTGTATACACATTAAGCTTATCACCATCAAGATATATGCTGTAATCACTGCTGTCGTGCATTTCCTTAAGCATTTCCTCGATAACTACGATATGCTTTCTGTCGTAGTTCTTTACAAGCTCTGTAAATATATCATCACTAAATCTGAACTTATAATAATAAGCACTCCAGAGCCGCTGTAAATTCTGCTTTCTCTCCTCTGTCTGTTCATCAAGCTTATTATGATAAGTCTCGGTCTGGCTCTTTGCCATCTCAATTTTCTCTTTAGTGAGATATATTTGGTTAAGAAGTTCCTGATTTTTTCTCTCCCTTACACCAGCTTCTTCTGATTCCCTGTCTAACTGTCTTTTAACCTCATTAACCCTTGCATAGTAGCTTTTAGTTTCCTGCTCGGTATGCGAACCACTCATATATTCGTTCTTCTTAGCTTCAAGCTCTGAGAATTCTTTGTCCACCTCATCTAAATGTTCTTTGGCTTTTTCAAGCTTTTCCTCTGCATCTGCCTGCCTTTTTTCTATTCCTTCAAGTTCTTTTATAAGCTTGTCTGTTTCACCATCTATCTCTTTTACCTGATTGATAAGTGCTGCATATTCCATATCCTGCTCAAGCTTTGCCTTATCATCTTCTGCCACATAGGAAGGCATAAGTTCATCTTTAGCATATAACGGCTTATTGTACCTTCTTACAGCTATATTAATCATTCTTGCAAGTTGTAGCGAAGATACCTTATTGAAGGTTCTAATTGCCTGATACATAGTCTTTATCTCTACTGTCTTATAATCAAATGCTTCAACTCCAAAACACTCTATAACAAGTCTTAGCTTCTCCTGTGTCTTCTGCTTTCTTAAACTCTTTAACACACCCATTCCATTAAATGCGTCCGGCATAAGTTCTTTATGTACTACCCTCTTCATCTCAATATCTGCACTGGCAATTGCTTTATCCATAATGGCTGACCACTCCCTGAACTGGTCAGGTGTTACATTCTTAATGCTCTGGTACAGATTATCCATAAATGCCTCGTTATATTTGTCACTTATAATCTGCATTTTATGGGCTGGTGCTATGTACTGGTTAATGGAATATCCTGCTCCTGCCGCATTAACAGCAAGCATTAAAAGCTTATCCCTTCCTGCCACTGTGCTGACATCTATGCTGCCCTGTGCTCCTGCTATCTCAAGCAGTTTAAGTTCTAACATTGACATTAAATGTGTCCTGTCCGCTGTCTTAAGCTGCATATATTTGGCTTCCACCATATCTGACACTTTCTTATAATCATATTCGACTTTTAATTTACTGCTGAATATCTCTGCAAATGAATTCGCCATATCTGCAAGTCCGGATATGATACGTGAGCCTGTCTCCTTCGCTGCATTTCCTATTGATCACACTATCAAAAAATGCAAGCTGCAGCCTTATATCATCATCTGTTAAATTATTAAGAATACTGTATAAATCTGACATTAATACTCCTCTCCAAGTGTTTTGTCATATTATTTTAGAAAAATACCATTTTCTCCCTGATAGATCATTAATGGGCAGAATACTATCTGGCACCTACATCTTAATGTTTAATTATATAAGTTATGCAGACAAAATACAATGTGCTATTTATTAAAAAACTGCCCTTATATATGAATTATCTATTACACAAAAAGAGCCGCCGCATAAGCCCAATGTCAACTTAATAACATTGCACTTAAGCGGCAGCCCTCATATATTAATTCGTTATAATTATGGGATAATTAGCATACACCCTGAGCGAGCATAGCGTTAACAACCTTCTCAAAACCAGCAATATTAGCGCCAGCTACATAGTTGCCTTCCATACCATATCTCTTAGCAGCATCATCGATGTTGTGGTAGATATTAACCATAATGTTCTTAAGCTTAGCGTCAACTTCTTCAAATGTCCAGCTAAGTCTTTCACTATTCTGGCTCATTTCAAGAGCTGAAGTAGCAACACCACCAGCGTTGGCAGCCTTACCACAGATGAACATTACGCCATTATTCTGGAAGTACTCTGTTGCTTCAAGAGTTGTAGGCATATTAGCACCTTCGCAAACAGCCTTAACGCCGTTAGCTACTAACTGCTTAGCATCTTCAAGGTCAAGTTCGTTCTGAGTAGCACAAGGAAGAGCGATATCACACTTAACTGCCCATACACCGTGCTCACCATTCTTCTTCTCATGGTATTCAGCTGACTTTCTTGCAGCAGCATATTCTGTAAGTCTTGCTCTCTTAACTTCCTTAACTTCTCTAAGAAGTTCTACATCGATTCCCTCTGAATCATATATCCAGCCTGTTGAATCAGAGCATGTAACAACCTTAGCACCAAGCTGCTGTGCCTTCTGGATAGCATATATAGCAACATTACCAGCACCTGAAACTGCAATTGTCTTGCCTTCAAGTGATTCACCATGGCACTTCATAAGCTCTTCTGTGATGTAAAGAAGACCATATCCTGTAGCTTCTGTTCTTGCAAGTGAACCACCATATGTAAGACCCTTACCTGTAAGTACACCTTCAAACATACCTCTGATTCTCTTGTACTGACCGAACATATAACCGATTTCTCTTGCACCTGTTCCGATATCACCAGCTGGAACATCGACATCAGCACCTATATACTTGCAAAGCTCTGTCATAAAGCTCTGGCAGAATGCCATAATTTCTCTATCTGACTTGCCCTTAGGATCGAAGTCAGAACCACCTTTACCACCACCGATTGGAAGGCTTGTAAGTGAGTTCTTGAAAATCTGCTCAAAACCTAAGAACTTGATAATTCCTAAGTTAACAGATGGATGTAATCTTAAACCACCCTTGTAAGGTCCGATAGCGTTGTTGAACTGTACTCTGAAACCTCTGTTACCTGTACCTGTCCTTGTCATCTACCCAAGGTACACGGAACATTAATACTCTGTCAGTTCTGTAATTCTTTCAAGAATTGCATTACTTCTGTAAAGCTCCTCGTTAGCATCAACAACTGGTCTTAATGTGTTAAGAACCTCTGTTACAGCCTGTAAGAATTCTGGCTGATCTGCATTCTTCTTAGAAACT
>ENA-OQDC01001719-OQDC01001719.1-human-gut-metagenome-genome-assembly--contig:-NODE-1719-length-10281-cov-1.757632_pt1 | contig 10281 bp, 11 predicted proteins | sample MGYA00242770_ERZ504601 | MGnify/ENA primary metagenome ERZ504601 (study PRJEB26092, sample SAMD00036305) | human gut metagenome | host: Homo sapiens | study: EMG produced TPA metagenomics assembly of...
ACAAAGTGTAAAAGAATTGGTTCAAAGCCGGTTTATAATTGGTCAATGCAATCATGTGCCCATATGCTACTATGCCAATTGGCTGCGCTATGTTCCGCATGACACATTATCCCCCATAAATTAAAAAACATAAAATCAAGAAACTTTTCTCCAAACCTCCTGTTGAGGGAGAAAAACGCGGGAAACTCCCATGTTTTCCATTGTATTACTAATCTAAACTTTAAGTAAAATGAAAGAATGTAATTGTGATTTGAGAGACGGTGACGCAAAGACAGCCGTGTTTGGTTCAAACGAAATGCTACAGCCTGCCCCGGTAGATACCATCCCTATGGAACCTACCACCCCACAGATTGCTTATCAAATGGTAAAAGACGAAACATTCGCCCAAACCCAGCCACGCCTTAACCTGGCCACTTTCGTTACCACCTACATGGACGACTATGCCACCAAACTGATGAACGAAGCCATCAGCATCAACTACATTGATGAAACAGAATATCCTCGTATCGCAGTGATGAATGCCAAATGTATCAATATCATGGCTAATTTGTGGAATTCGCCCGAACAGGCAAAATGGAAAACCGGAGCACTGGCTATCGGCTCCAGCGAGGCTTGTATGCTGGGAGGAGTAGCCGCCTGGTTACGCTGGAAAGACAGACGTAAAGCTCAGGGGAAACCGACTGACAAGCCTAACTTTGTCATTTCAAGCGGTTTTCAGGTTGTTTGGGAAAAGTTCGCCCAACTTTGGCAAATTGAAATGCGCCAAGTACCTCTCACCTTGGACAAAACCACTTTGGACCCCGAAGAAGCACTGAAGATGTGTGACGAGAACACCATCTGCATCGTCCCCATCCAAGGTGTGACATGGACAGGTTTGAACGATAACGTGGAAGCGTTGGACAAAGCACTGGATGCCTACAACGCCAAAACCGGCTATGATATTCCTATCCATGTAGATGCTGCAACCGGCGGTTTCATCCTGCCGTTCCTCAATCCCGACACAAAATGGGACTTCCGCTTGAAATGGGTTCTCTCCATCAGCACTTCCGGCCACAAGTTCGGACTGGTTTATCCGGGACTGGGATGGGTAGTATGGAAAGACAAGAAATACCTTCCGGATGCCATGTCGTTCAGTGTCAATTATCTGGGTGCGAACATCACACAGGTTGGTTTGAACTTCAGCCGTCCCGCCGCACAGATTCTGGGACAGTACTACCAATTTATCCGTCTGGGATTCCAAGGATACAAAGCCATCCAATACAATTCCATGGAAATCACCAAGTACATCCACAGCGAAATAGCCAAGATGGCTCCGTTCGTAAATTACAGCGATGACGTAGTAAATCCTTTGTTCATCTGGTACATGAAACCCGAATATGCAAAGAATGCCAAATGGACTCTGTACGATTTGCAGGCTAAATTGCAGCAAAGCGGCTGGATGGTTCCTGCCTACACCTTGCCGGAAAATATCCAGAATTACGTAGTTATGCGTGTTGTGGTACGTCAGGGATTCAGCCGTGACATGGCGGATATGTTGTTGAACGACATCAAGAATGCCATCTGCGAGTTCGAGAAACTGGAATATCCCACTCCTACCCGCATCGCCCAAGACAAGAATATCGCTGTAAAAGGTACTGTGTTCACTCACAATGCCCATAGCAACGCCGCTAAAAAATAAGCATAGATAACAATAATGCAACCATCCGCCGTTAAGGTAGATGGTTACTTCAATCAAATTAATTTATGGAAAGAACTATAACTATCCAGCAAATAAAGGATGTTGCCCAGGAGGCTTACAATCTGTACAAGGACAATACAGACGGTAAGAACGCCGACTATATCCCTTATCTGGCAAATATTGATCCCAAACTGTTCGGGATCAGTATCTGTCTGATGAACGGAGAAATCATCCAACTGGGTGACTCTCAGTACCGTTTCGGTATCGAGTCCGTTTCCAAGGTGCTGACCGCCATCCTGGTACTCCGCCAATACGGTGCTCCCAAGGTGCTCGAAATGATTGGCGCCGATGCTACCGGACTGCCGTTCAACTCCATCATGGCCATCTTGTTGGAAACGACCATCCGTCCACCCCATTGGTAAACGCCGGCGCCATCTCGGCCAACAGTATGGTGCAACCCGTAGGAAACAGCGATGCCAAGTGGAAAGCCATCGTAGACAATATGACCGAACTATGCGGAAGTACCCCGCAACTGATCGACGAACTGTACCGGTCAGAGTCGGCGACAAATTTCAACAACCGTTCCATCGCCTGGCTATTGAAAAATTATAACCGTATCTACGATGACCCCGATATGTCGCTCGACCTCTACACCCGCCAGTGTTCCATGGGCATCACTGCAGAACAGTTGTCCATCTGTGGAGCCACCATCGCCAACGAAGGATTGAACCCGAACACCAACAAGCAAGTGTTCGACAAAGCCCTCTCCCCCGAAAATCACCTCCATGATAGCTACCGTAGGTTTCTATCAGCACACAGGCGACTGGCTTTACACTTCGGGAATTCCTGCCAAGACAGGCGTAGGAGGCGGTGTCATGGCGTAATGCCGGGTGTCATGGGCATTGCAGCCTTCGCGCCTCCTCTGGATGACGCCGGCAACTCCGTGAAAGCACAGCTTGCCATCAAGCATATTATGAACAAACTGGGCATGAACGTATTCAATGGCCATCGCATCCACGTGCAATAATCCATTTCGTTCCCATAGGAAAACCGGTATTTCTCTCACTCCGAGTAGGAATGACCGGCTTTTAATTAAAAAATTTTTTCCGCTAAAATTTCTCACACTCTTACATTATGCCTATCTTTGCACTGACAAATTCATCATATTATGAAGAACAAAGTCATCCGTAAAGAACCGGACCAATGACGAACTCACGCAGAGAAACCATTGGAGTTCCCTTGGCGGAATATTTGAAAGAGAAATGCTGGAACAGCCCAAAGCGCCCGATGACGTTGATTATGGAATTGAATTAACTATTAAATAACTTTATGAGTAACAAATCAAAAATCGAGATTTGCGCCAACTCCGTGGAAAGTGCTGTGAAGGCACAACAAGCCGGTGCTTATCGTGTAGAACTATGTGCAGGTATTCCGGAAGGCGGAACAACCCCGTCTTTTTGGCGAAATCCGTATGGCACGCCAATTATTGAACCAAACAAAACTGCATGTCATTATCCGTCCCCGTGGCGGAGATTTCCTATATTCTCCTATTGAACAAGAAATCATGCTGCATGATATTAAAGTGGCACGCCAGCTGGGTGCGGACGGTGTGGTATTCGGCTGTCTTACCGCAGAAGGCTATGTCGATGTGCCTCTGATGCAGAAACTGATGAATGCGGTAGGCGAGATGAGTGTCACCTTCCACCGTGCTTTTGATATGTGCAGCAATCCCAAAGAGGCCTTGGAACAGATTATCGGACTGGGTATAGACCGGGTTCTTACTTCCGGACAGGAAGCTACCGCCGAAAAGGGAATCCCTCTTCTGAAAGAATTGGTGGAACAGGCCGACGGACGGATCATCATCATGCCGGGATGCGGTGTGAATGCCGGTAATATCCGTAAGATTGCCGAAGAAACCGGAACTTCGGAATTTCATTTCTCCGGACGTAGCAGCGTAGACAGCGGCATGATTTATCGTAACTCGAAAAGTATCCATGGGAGGTACTGTAAAGATAGAAGAGATATACTGAAAGACGTTACCGATCCTGACAAAGTAAAAGACCGACCTTGTCCGAACTGGCAATGAAAGACGAAAACGACAAAGCACTGGAAAAGAAAACAAAAGCCTCAACCCCAAGAAATCAAAGAAAGAGGATGACTGGGACGATGAGGACGATGACTTGGATGATGACAAGTAAACAACAGGTAAGCATAAACGCTATCAATATATTTAACGCGGATATTCAGTTTGCAAACTTGAATATCCGCGTTACTTTTTGTTTATACTGAATCCTACAGCTTATGTATCACCTTCATCAGCTGCTCACCCAGTCCGATGGTATATCCTTGTGACACGAATACCACCCGGTTAAAGGTATCCCCAATGATAAACATAGGCAGGATAGTCTTGTTAGACAACTTCATCCCTTCTGCAATCTGCTTCTGGATGGAACCGTCCACATCAATACCGTAAGTAATGGTAGCCGGTAATCCGGGGAATTCCTGCGGGCGGAACTTCTTGTACTGCTCCTCGTTGGGGAACAACAGCACGATTCCTCTGCCCCATTCATCAAACTCCTTACCCAATGCCGCAATATCACGCAAGGCATGGTTCGTAGGTTCTTGTCCGGCACCCAGTACGGCTACAATGTAGTAACCACGTCCTGTAGTGGCAAGAATAGACTTCAGTTCATCGCTATCTATCGGTTTATAAGTAGATTCCGAGTTGAAATTACCGATTACCTGAATATCATCCTTACTTTCACGCATCACCAAGTCCACCGTAGTCGTTTCCCCCGGCTTGATGGTAAAGAAAGTCAGCTGGGACAATACGCCGCCGTTGGCCAGACGAGTACCGGTCACCATCACATAATTGCCGGCATCCAGTGCCGTTCCGTTCTTCAACAGATTAGCCCAAGTAGCGCCGCCACCCATATCAATATCGCCTTCATCATAATTCAGCAATTTCAAGGTTCCGGCAGGAGTCAGTCTGGAAATAGAGAAATGAGAATAATACTTCGGGTCGGCCAAAGACTTGATCGGCGTATATCTGGCAATAAACTTGCCGGTAGGCGCACTGGCCTGTTCCATCGCCTCAAAGTTCACATCAACAGCACCTTCATCACCCATCAACTGCACTTTTCCGGTCACTTCGTCTATACGTGCAGGAATACCCATGCTGCGTGCCATGGAAACAAAGAAGATATCACGGCTGTGCGCATCGGCTGTACGGGCCTTCCACACCCCTTCCGGAGTAATCGGAGAACCGCCCAGATTGCAATCCTTGTCCACACGGATATTTTCGGCAACCCATGCAACCAGCTTCATCGGATCGGCAAGGTAAGCCTCACGCTCCTGTTCGGGCACTGCTTTCTCAAAGAATCCTTTGTACGGAGTAATCATTTCGTTGCTCACACGCGGATTACGCACAAATCTGCGGAAATAATCGGCATTGGCGCACAGATGTGAATTCATCATGTGGTCTATCAACACTTCGGAACTTACATCGCGAAGGTCTTTGGCGGAAATCTGCTGAAGCAGGTCAATGCCGCCCTTCTTTGACTTGTCCGAACGGAGACGGGCCATAAAGTCACGGATGGTTTCGTGGTTACCACGTGATGCCACCAGCAATTTGGCAACAACATCCTCGTCCAACTGATACTCTTTAGCGAAATGACGGGCCGATTCATCCGTCATGAACGTAGCCACGTAGGCATTGCGGATAGAGTCCTCCAAGGCCATGCGGCGATTGTTCTCCGTACGTTGTTCGGGAGTCACTTCGGGCATATTGGCGCCTTCCATCGGAGGAATGATATCCATATCCAGTGTATAAGCCTCGCCGGCCGTTTTGTCCAGCTTCACGGTCAAGGCATTGTCCTGTCCGAAAGACAGTTTGGAATAACCGAATTTTCCATCTTTGGAAGCCCATACCAGCATATCCCCTTTTCCGGCGGTCAGGAACGTCTTACCGTCCGCATCCGTCTGTTTGGAAGCTACGGTATAAAATTCGGCATAGTTATACACCTTGAATTCCACTTTGGGCGTCAGCCACCGGTTTGCCGTCCGCATCCACGATGGTCACATCGGCTTTTGCCGTGGGAGCATAGTTGTCAATCACATTGATTTCCGTATAACGGGGGGGTGCGGTACATCACTTCTTCCGGTCCGTTATAACGTCCGAACACCTTGGTGTGCATCAGCATACCCCGTGAAGCGGGAGCGTTGAACCAACCCAGATTCAGTACCGGTTCGGGTTCGCAAGCACCCAGGAAGTACCATTTGCCATCTACCCAAGCTTCCACCCAGGCATGATTGTCGTCGGTATGTGCCCAACGCGGCGTATATACCTGACGGGCAGGAATACCTACCGAACGCAAGGCAGCTACCGTGAACGTAGATTCCTCGCCACAACGTCCGTAGGCTGTCTTTACGGAAGCCAGCGGACTACTGGTACGGGCATCAGAGGGAGTATAAATCACCTTCTCATGACACCAGTGGTTCACTTCCAGCACGGCATCATATAAAGAAAGGTTTTTCACTCTGTCCTTCAGTTCCTCGTAGAATACCTTACGGCTGTCGTCCAGATTCTCGTTGTTTACGCGGATGGGCAATACAAAGTGGCGGAACTCGCGTTCGGGAACCACTTTTCCCCACGGCATCTCCTCACGCGCCTTGAAAGCGTAATCCACGTTTTCCAGATAGAATTCACCGGGATGATCCGCTATATCCGCCAAAGGCATATAGGCGTAAAGGAAAGTCATCGCCTCCTTCTGTTCATCGCTCATGGGTTGTTCGAATACCTGGAAGAGGTCACCTTGGGCCAGCGTATCACGCCGTGCCTCAAAATCCTGCTGAACAGCGGCACGTTCAGCCTCATCACTGATCAAATGTTTGTTGTTTGTACACGAGGCACACAGCATCAAGCCTATCCCCGCCGCACACAGAGCCAATAATTTCATCTTGTTGTTTATTTAGGTTAGCAATTTGTTATTGGCTACGAAGATAAGACTTTTTTCTTATTTTTGACGAAGTTCAAGCTATTATTTAGTATCCGCCGGCTCCGATTGTTGCGATTGATAATATTCCTCCTTCCGCTTGTTGGCCTGCTGCACCAGACTGGTGACGTATACCGTGAAAATGGGGAACATCATCATTCCCAGGGCGGCCAGCACCACCGACAGTATTTTCCCCGTAGGAGTGACGGCATAAATATTGCTCCCTACGGTAGTGACATCCATAAACGCCCACCACAGCGCACTCCAGTAGTCCGTCACCATAGGGTTCACCTTATGTTCCAGCACAAAGAAAATAAGGCTGGCAAAATACACGGTGGCCATCAGCATGGTGATGTACGAGGTAAACAGTCCGGACGCCTTGCTGCCCGACAGCCAGCCCACCACGATGGCCAGCGCATACCCTCCCCTCAGCAAAGGGATAAAGCGCAGGAAATAACTGATTTCGGGCGAGAAAGTGATGTGATAGAAATCAATGATATTTAAATAAGGTATAGATACCAGCAGGAAAATAAAATGGCTGGTGAAGTATCTTCCTTTTTCTTTTCTGAGAGGAAAAAACGAATCCATCGCAGGAAATGAACGAACAGGAAAAAACCATACATATCCAGAACTGAATCTTCAGATAAGAACCTTGATTCAGGAAAGGGATGTTATGAAAAGTATCTATCGAGATACTGATAACCAGAAAAAGGGACATCAACAGGATGAGTATATGCAAGATCCCGTAAATCCCCCTGCGGGAATAGATGAATGAGGAGAAAGCTGTTTTCATAAACTATACTGATTATATTGTTTTTTCTAGAAACACCCTTCCGGGTGCGATTGTTTCATTCCGGATACCTTCCGGGTTAATAAACCTAAACGGATAAACATCATTTCCAGGGAGTTGTTATAAACTCCGTAAACAAAAAACATATATTTTTTAAAACCTAAACTTTATGGCAAACATTAGTAAATCAGTCAAGCTAGGGGTATTTACCCTCGCTATTATGAACGTGACTGCGGTAGTATCCCTGCGCGGGCTGCCTGCTGAAGCCGAATACGGACTGAGTTCGGCATTTTATTATTTATTCGCGGCCATCGTCTTCCTGATACCTACCTCGTTGGTAGCGGCGGAACTGGCGGCCATGTTCCAGGACAAGCAAGGCGGTGTGTTCCGATGGGTGGGTGAAGCCTACGGAAAGAAATTCGGCTTCCTCGCCATCTTCCTGCAATGGGTGGAAAGCACCATCTGGTATCCCACCGTCCTGACTTTCGGAGCCGTGGCACTGGCATTTATCGGCATGAGTGACACCCATGATATGGCCTTGGCATCCAACCGCTATTACTCACTGGCGGTGGTCTTGATTATCTACTGGCTGGCCACCTTCATTTCGCTGAAAGGCATGGGCTGGGTAGGCAAAGTGGCCAAAGTAGGCGGTATGGTAGGTACGATCATTCCTGCCGGCCTGCTGATGGTGCTGGCGGTGATTTACCTTGCTTCCGGCGGACAGAGCCAGATGAACTTTGACGGCAACTTCTTCCCCGACTTCAGCAACTTCGACAACCTGGTACTGGCTTCCAGCATCTTCCTGTTCTATGCCGGTATGGAAATGGGCGGTATCCACGTAAAAGACATGGAAAATCCTGCCAAGAACTATCCGAAAGCCGTATTCATCGGTGCGGCTATCACCGTGATCATCTTCGTGCTCGGCACCTTCGCACTGGGGATCATCATTCCCGAAAAGGACATCAACCTGACACAGAGTCTGCTGGTAGGCTTTGATAATTACTTCAAGTATGTCCATGCTTCGTGGTTGTCGCCTATCACGCCGTGGCTTTGGCATTCGGTGTGCGGCAGGCGTGTTGACCTGGGTGGCAGGTCCGTCCAAAGGTATCTTCGCAGTGGGCAAAGCAGGTTATCTGCCTCCCTTCTTCCAGAAGACCAACGCCAACGGCGTACAGAAAAACATTCTACTGATCCAAGGCCTTGCCGTAACCTTGCTCAGCCTGCTGTTCGTTGTGATGCCTTCCGTACAGAGTTTCTACCAAATCCTGTCACAGCTCACCGTATTGCTTTACCTCATCATGTATCTGCTGATGTTCAGCGGCGCCATCTATCTGCGTTACAATATGAAAAAGGCCCCGCGCCCGTTCCGCATCGGCAGCAAAGGCAACGGACTGATGTGGCTCATCGGCGGTCTGGGTTTCTGTGGTTCACTACTGGCATTCGTGCTCAGCTTCATTCCGCCCAGCCAGATTGCGGTAGGCAGCAACACCGTATGGTTTGCCGTTTTGATTATCGGCTGCGTCGTGGTAGTCGCAGCTCCGTTCATAATCTACGCATCGCGCAAACCGTCATGGGTAGACAAGGATACACAGTTCGAACCGTTCCACTGGGAAGAACAGGCCACAACGGCACAGACAGCGGCTCCGGTTTCCGGCGCGGCTAAAAGTTCCGCTTCAAGCGCCTCTACAAACGCTGCCGCCGGACCGGCCTCTCAAAGTACCCCGTCTCCGGAGCAACACAAATAACCCCCGCTGACGGGTTGGCCCATTCCTTTTTATCACAGGCAATTCCGGTTCCTTGAAAAGCAAGAAGCATGTTTTTCAAGAAGCCGGAATTGCTGTTTTCCACCAACCGGGATGGTTATTTCCCTCTCTCTTCCAATAATTTCCTGTAAATCATAGCCGGAATTAAAGAAACATTCCTATCTTTGTCCCCGGTTCACTTAATAATCACGTTTGACATGAAGCATAAGGCCTTTTTCATTTTTATGACAGCCCTTCTTATAGGGAGTCCGCTTTATGCACAAAAATATAAAATAGCCCTTATCCATTCCTACCAGGAAGGGTACAGCGGTGCAGGCATTGTAAACAAACTGTTTGTCAAAGGACTGAAAGACCAGCAAATAGACTTCCAGCTGCGCACCTTTTTATCTGGATTGCGAGAAATACGAATCCGTAGAAGAAGAGCGACGGATTTCCGAGTTTGCAGATTCCATCCGCTCATGGGGAGGAGATTTGATTGCCGTGCTCGATGATCAGGCAACCTACTCTGTCATGGCTTGCGGAAACCCGTATGTCAGGCAGGTTCCCGTCGTATTCAGCGGAGTGAATTATCCCAACCAAGAGTTGCTGGCACAATATCCCAACATTACGGGCTACATAGACAAACCCGATTACCTCACCACCTGCCGGATGATAGAACGCATCATGGGCAAAGTCCGCATCCACATCCTGAACGGGCGGACCGTGCTTGACCGCCTTATCTGGAAAGACCTGAGTGAACAATGCAAAGGATCGGAAATCACCCTCCACCAATGGAAAAGACAAGAGGCCCGGCCCGACAAGCTGAATATCCCCATCAGTGACAAAGATGATACCGAATATGAATCCCTGTACGAAAAGCTGAACGAATACAACCAATTGGACTCCACCGTCGTAGTCCGCCTGTCCAGTGATTCCGTAGCTGCCCGCGACCTGATGTGGCTGTCCAGCGGAGTCTTCCAATACTCCCTGTTCCTGTATACCAAACGGGACTATACCACCCTGCGCATCGGCAGCCTGTTCGACAATCCCGGATTCGAAACCATCAACGAAGGATTC
>ENA-OQDC01001721-OQDC01001721.1-human-gut-metagenome-genome-assembly--contig:-NODE-1721-length-10272-cov-4.280335_pt1 | contig 10272 bp, 12 predicted proteins | sample MGYA00242770_ERZ504601 | MGnify/ENA primary metagenome ERZ504601 (study PRJEB26092, sample SAMD00036305) | human gut metagenome | host: Homo sapiens | study: EMG produced TPA metagenomics assembly of...
AATTTTATAATGCGGAAGAAATAACAAATTATTTGTAAATAAAATAAAAACCAAATGTCCCTCACGTTAGCAAATTTTTGCGGTAGCCGTAGGCTATTGGCAAGAATAAAACCATGACTATGAATTTAGCTCTACTGTTTGAGCGAAGCGAGTTTAGAGCGTTATAGTCATGATTTTATAATTGACAAAGAAAAATTGGTATCGGGAGGTAGAGTTCTTTTGTTACTTTTCTTGCTCATGAAAGAAAAGTAAGTATAAAATAGGGTGCTTGTTCATTTCTTTAATGATAAAGAAATGAATTAAAGAAAGCCATTAGCAGATAAAATTTTTAGTTTTGAAAATAAAATTATAGATTAAAATATTTTGCTACGTGTTCTTTGATGAAGTCTATAGCTTTATTAGTTTATAGTTTTTTTCTGTGAATATCCTTTATTAATTTTACTAGCTATATCCATTCTATTGGTGAGTCCGCTATAATTGTATTCTTGAATTTGTTCAGCTATGAAAGCTGGTTCTAGGTCGTATTCTGTAGCGAAATTTTTGATTTCTTGTTGTTGTTGTTCATCTTCAAAAATTTTTGAAGGCATCATCAATAGAGCTATCTGGATTTAAATGTGGAATGACTTCATCTAAGAATTTTTCAATTAAATCTATTTTATAACGTAATTTTTGATTGCCACTGCGATTTAATTCTGTTTTTATTTGTTGTACTTCTGTCTGTTGTTTGGTTTTGTCATGTCGTTCTATATTATGGATAAGGTTCATAATATAATCAAGATTAATATTGTCTGTGGCTACAAGTTCAATACAGAATCTATGTCATCTAAATAGAAGTCTTTGTTTTATCATAGGAGTATTTTAGATTTTCATGGATTAAGAAATATTTTGATTTGTAGTCTTCAAATCTTGTATGTTGATATCTTGAATTTGTTTATCAAAGTCAAATTCAGTGAAGTTATTTAAAACATTTTTTGTTTTGATTAAATCACGGAAGGCTAAAACGAATTCTTTTTGTTCTTTTTCGGTGATTAAATCATCTACATATTCAGGTCTTGAAGCAACAGATAATAATGTTTTTATTTTTTCACGGAATTGATTTAAATAATAATCAAAGTCTTTTACTAAACATCATCAATATTGCTAGTTTGAGAGAATAAGCGGATAGCGTCATCAGTTTTTGTCTTTAAATTGCGATAGCAAACGATATTGCCAAATGGTTTTGTAGTATGTTCTACGCGATTGGTACGAGAATAAGCTTGTAGTAGATTGTGATATTCTAAATTTTTATCTACATATAAAGTATTCAATACTTTGGCATCAAAACCAGTTAACATCATGCCGACTACAATTACAATATCTATTTGAGCTGTTTTGATTTTTTTTCATCAAATTCACTGGCAAAAGCAGGGAATGTAGTTACATGGTAATTTGTATTATACATTTTATTATAGTCAGTGATGATTTTTTCAAGGATATCTTTAGAATGTTCTTGTTTAAATTCTAGGTCTTCATTTTCTTCGTAAGTGAAGATAGCAGATATCCTTAAATCTGTATTTAATTCTTTAAAAATATTGTAATAAGCTATCAATGTTTTTATATTAGCTACAGCGAATAAAGCATTATATCTGCGGTTATTTGTTTTTCTATCGTGATTATCTATGATATGTTGGGCAATGAGTTTTAGTCTTTTTTGGTTCAGAGAAAACTTCTTCTTTGTCGATATTTTCTACTTTTGTATCATCAAATGGATCGTATTTTCCTTCAAATGTTTTGATATATTCTACATTGAAGCCCAATACGTTATGGTCGAAGATAGCATCTTTGATTAAATAAGTGTGTAGACATTTGCCGAAGATATCTGCTGTGGTGCGGTTGTCTTGTGATTTATTTTCTATAAAACGCGGTGTACCAGTAAAACCGAAGATTTGAGCTTTAGTAAAGGCTTTTTTGATATTAGTTAGCTGTTTACCAAATGTAGAGCGATGACATTCATCAAAGATGATGATTACGTTTTTCTTGAGCGTATTTGGTGAAATAATCGTTATATCTTGGCGTAGTAGTGGCTTTGGCTAATTTTTGAATAGTAGTAACAATGAAATTTGTATGTTCATCTTTTATTTGTTTAGCTAGAATAGCTGTATTATCAGTAGCGTCTATAGAGTTAGCTTCAAATTTATTAAATTCCTGTGTAGTCTGGCGGTCAAGGTCAGAGCGGTCGACTACGAATAATACATTTTTTGATAGATGGTTGTTTAGCTAATAATTGCCCACATTTAAAGAAGTGAGTGGTTTTTCCTGAGCCTGTAGTATGCCAGATATAGCCACCTTCATTAGTATTGAGTGCTTGTTGAATTAAATTTTTGTGTAGCATATACTTGATATGGTCGCATAATCATTAAGATTTTTATCTGTATCATTGATAATCATATAATTATAAATCATATCTAATAGATGATTAGGATTTAAAAAGCTTTGTGCAAAATCAGCTAATTTAGTTATGCGTTTATTATGTTCATCAGTCCAAAAGAAAGTAAGACTATATAGAGGATTGTAATCGCTGTTGGCATAATATTTAGTATCGACACCATTGGAGATGACGAAAATCTGAATGAAGCGAAAGAGATTGCAATAAGAATGTATTTTGTAGCGATTAATTTGATTAAAGGCTTTTTTGATATCTTGACCACGGTTTTTTTAGTTCAATTTGTACAAGTGGCAAACCATTGATAAGAAGTGTTACATCATAGCGAGCATCACTTTTTTGTAGTTGCATTATGCACTTTTATTTGATGAGTAATTTGAAAAGTATTATTGCTAAAATTTTCTGTATCTAATAATTTAAAATAAATTTGACTACTATCATCACGTTCTAATTAGTGAATTATCATGTAAAAATTTAGCTGATTGATGGTACTTTACCACCAATTTTAGTCAATAAACGATCAAATTCTTTATCTGACAAATCTTTGCCGTTGAGTGTTTCTTGATTGAGTTTATTTATTTGTTTGCTGAAAATTAATAAATAAGTCATCAGCATTATTGATTTAACATTTTTTATATTGGCTAGATAATTGTTGGATAAGCTCTTTTTCTAATTTCATTTTCACTTTGTGGGTACATAATAATAATACCTTTCTAGTTTAATTTTTTATTTTATGTAATAAATATACAAAGAAAGACTACTCCTAATCATCAGGGAATAGTCTTTTTGTCATTTTATTATACTATATCTAAAGTTGTATTTCAAAATACATAAAAGAGTGTTCATTTTCTTTAATGGTAAAGAAAATGAACCAAAAGAAAGCCACCGCAGATAAAATTTTAGCTTTGAAAAAAATTATCATTTCATACATATTTGTTCATTTCTTTAGTGATAAAGAAACGAACCAAAGAAATCACCCGCTCACGCACTTTTTACTTTGTCAAAGATAAAAATATATCAACAACGTTCTAAACTCGCAAGGCTCAAACAGTAGAACTAAAAGCGTAGCTATATTTTTATCATTTGCCAATAGCTAATAGCTACCGTAAAAAGATGCTAAAATGCGGGAAAAAGTTTGGTGTTATTAAAGACTTTCTTTATAGTATAAAATATATTTATTTTCTTTGGTGGTAAAGAAAATGGATCAAAAGAAAGTCATTGTAAATAAAAATTTTTAATATAAAAGAGGCGATATATGAAAATTGATTTTGTTTTTGTGCTATAGTATAATATAGGCAAAAGAAGAGAATAAACTGATGTTCGCTACGTCAGCCCTCTTCTGAGAATTCTGCAAAAATGGAGAAGAGGCTGTCCGTTAAGACGGCTTCTTTTTTATTTCAATTTTAATTGAGATAAGAAAGTATAGTAAATACAAGAGTTAAGAAAGAGATTATCAAAGATAATACTTCATAATCGGTCATATTTACCACCTCCCTCAAATGAGAGAGAGCCGACACATCAATTTATTCTCCGCAGGATATTGTATCACAAAGACAAGCGAAAGGCTTGTCTTTTTTTATGCCTTTATTAAATTTTTAAAATGCGGAACGTAAATATGTTTGTTCATTTCTTTGGTGGCAAAGAAACGAACCAAAAGAAAGCCACCGCAGATAAAATTTTAGCTTTGAAAAAAATTATCATTTCATACAATGCTTAAAACTCGCTACGCTCAGACAGTTAAGCAAAAGGCGTATTCAATGATAATGTTTTTCAATAATCTTACGATTACCGCTAAATTTTATAATGCGGAAGAAATAACAAATTATTTGTAAATAAAATAAAAACCAAATGTCCCTCACGTTAGCAAATTTTGCGGTAGCCGTAGGCTATTGGCAAGGATAAAACCATGACTATGAATTTAGCTCTACTGTTTGAGCAAAGCGAGTTTAGAGCGTTATAGTCATGGTTTTATAATTGACAAAGAAAAATTGGTATCGGGAGGTAGAGTTCTTTTGTTACTTTTCTTGCTCATGAAAGAAAAGTAATTGATTTTTAGCTATAAATTTAATTTAAACTTTTATTTTAAATTTGCTATTTGGTTTTATATAAGATAATAAAATTAATTCGCTGTCTAATAATTTAGCAATGGTATTGATTTTATTATCTTTTTTTTGTGCATGGGTGATGATTTGCATTTCTCCTGCATAGCGTGCATAAAGGGCATTATCTAAGGTGATAGAGCCTATTTCTCTAGGGGCGATATATTCAGGGCCGATATATATTTGTTTGAATAATGCTCTACTTTCTTGGGTGCGAATGGCTCCGTCTGCTTCATCTAGGCGAGCGGTGAAGGTGTTTTCTTGTAAGACTTTTAGTATGCCTTTATTTTGTGTTAATTTTTTTGCTTTTAATAAGATATATTCATCTGTTAAATTAGCTAATTCTTGGATTTCGTCTTCTGTAGGTAGGCTATCGCCGATAAAAATGGAATCGATACCTAGTAATTTTAGATGTCGCATGGCAAGGCTGGCTGTTTGATAGCGGTGCATTTCTAATGTTGGCAAGCCTTTTTTGATTGGTGAGCGAGCTTTGTTATAGCTAGGTATGAAAGCACCTACGGAAATATTATATTTATGAAGTAATTCGTTTTGTTGTTGTAATTTTTTTACGTTTAGACCTGTGCCTTCACGAGGATAAAAATTATGGAGTGCATCAATATGTTGGAAATCTGTTTGGTAATGATTTAATTCATCAAGAAATTCTTGAGTGATAGTCGAGGCGTTGAATTGTAATTTTATATTTTGATGACTTAATTCGGCTATTTGCTCGGCACTGTAGCCAAAGTCTAAGCGAAGTGTAGTTATGCCGAGAGTGGCTAATTCTTGGATATTCAATGTATCTAAATTTAATAGAGCTAAAGTATTTGGCGATACATCACAGATTACTTCCATATTATATTTCTGTGTGAGTTTTAAAATTGTCTGTAAATCTTGTTGAAAATGGGAAATATCTGTTTCGGGTATATGAAATGAGGTAAAAATGCGATTGAGATTATATTTATGGGCTAGATGAATTAGATTTAAATTTTCTTCTAATGTATTATCTAAGCCAAGATAAATGGAAATGCCGTTTTGCAAAATATCACTCCTCAATAGGATCGTTAAAGCCGATTATTAATGTGGCGATAAAGCCGAAAATATAGGCTGTGAAAAGTCCGATTAGATAATAAAGCATTTTATCTGTACTAGCTGTAAGTGGTAGACCAGATAAGCCAATGGAGGTAGCACCTACATGGAAAAATGCTTGGACTGCACCACCGAAAGCACCGCCGATACAAGCGGAGATGAATGGTTTGCCAAGTGGTAAGGTTACACCGTAAATCAAAGGTTCGCCAATGCCCATGAAGCCGACAGGAAGGGCAGAAGCTATGGTTTGTTTTAATTTTTGATTTTTAGTTTTGAGATATACAGCGATAGAAGCACCGACTTGTCCTGCGCCTGCCATAGCTAATATAGGCAGAAGGATAGTAACGCCGTATTGATTGAGCAGTTCGGCGTGAATAGGTGTGAGTCCCTGGTGAAGACCAGTCATAACTAGTGGCAAGAAGATACCGCCGATGATAAAGCCAGTTATAGCTCCACCAGAATTAATTGCAGATGTTACAAGTACGCCGATAGTCTCAGCGATAATACCGCCGATAGGTTGTAAGATGAATAGAGCAGGGAAGGTGGCGATTAAAATTACAAGTAGTGGCGTTAAGAATAAATCTAAAATTTTTGGCACGATTTTGTGCAATTTGTTTTCTAACCATGAGGAAAAAGCTACTACTAATAAGACGGCAACGATACCACCACGACCTGCGAGTAAATCTATATTAAATAGGCTGATATTGTTGAGCATTGGGTGTGTGATAATAGCTGCCATAGTACCGCCGAGCATAGGAGAAGCGTGGAATTCTTTGGCGGTGTTGATGCCGACAAAGATATTTAAGCCGAAAAATACAGCATTTCCTGCTATTTGTAAAACTTGGATTGCAGGGTAGTTTGTAAGTGTAGGATCAATTTTAAAAGCGATATTTAATAATCCTGTGATTAGACCGCAAGCGATAAATGCAGGAATAAGTGGCATGAAGATATTAGAAATGCGTTTTAATAATAATTTAAAAGGTGTAGCATTTTTTTTGCGGATTTGTTGATGAAGTTCTTCGGCATTGCCAAATTGTTTTTGATTGTTATTTGTATCTTGATTTGTATTTTGAGTATTAGTTTCAAGATTTTTATTTGCATATAATTTTTTTGAATTCAGAAGTTACTTCATTTACTTTTCCAGGGCCTAAGATGATTTGTAGTTCATTGTCATTTAAGTTTACACCTAAGACATTGGGAATATTTTTTAATTCTTTTAAGGGTAAATTAGCGATATCTTCTGTGTTTAATTGTAAGCGAAGTCTAGTCATACAATTAGTTATTTTTAAGATAGAAAATGACTTCATAAGTTCATAGATAGCAAAAGCTGTTTGTTGTAAATTCATAGAAACCTCGCAATTATTTTTTCATACTATTTAATGATTTGGAGATAAAACCTTCATTATTATTTAAGCTAGAGAGTGCTTCTTCATAGGAAATATTGGCAAGTAACATTAAAATTGCAGGTTTTACTTTGCCTTGAGTGATGGCTAAAGTATCAATAGCAGTTTGTCGGTCGCAATTAGTAGCTTCCATTAATATACGTCTTGCTCTTTCTTCGAGTTTTTTATTAGATGATTTTACATCAACCATTAAATTACTATATACTTTGCCCAATTTTATCATGGTGCAAGTGGAGAGCATATTTAAAATCATTTTTTGGGCAGTACCTGCTTTCATGCGTGTGCTACCTGTGATGGCTTCTGGGCCAGTCAAAGCTTCGATAGCGATTTTGGCATGGGAGCTGATTTCACTATTACTAGTGCAACTGATGGCGATAGTCAAGGCATTTAGACTATTGGCAAAATCTAGTCCACCGATTACATAAGGAGTTCTACCACTGGCTGCGATACCGACAACACAGTCTTTGGCAGATAAATTTTTTGCTTGTAAATCTTCTTGAGCAAGAGTCAAAGAATCTTCTGCACCTTCTTGAGCTTTGAAGATTGCATTATAACCACCTGCGATAATTCCCTGTACCATTTCAGGGTTAGTGCTGTAAGTTGGTGGACATTCCACAGCGTCTAAGATGCCAAGTCTACCTGATGTGCCAGCACCGATATAAAATAAGCGTCCGCCGTCTTTGAGGCGAGAGGTGATTTCATCAACAGCCATAGCAATCTGTGGCAATACATTACGGATAGCGATAGCTACGCGTTTATCTTCTTCATTTAGAAGCATACACATTTCTAAAGTGGATACATTATCAATATTTAATGTATAAGGATTGCGTTTTTCAGTTAAGAGATTGTTTAAATTTATCATAAATAAAAGATACTCCTTTAAAAATATTTAATACATTTTTTCATTATAGATAATGGCTTTTTTATTGGCAAGGATAAGCTAGAAAAATTTTAATTAATTTTAAATAATATTTTAAGTATAATTTAATTTTCTCATGATATATTTAATATATAAGATGTACATAAATAAAAAAAGATGTATAAAAGGTTGTGTAAATATGTTAAAATTAATTAAAGGACGTTTAAAAAAATTTTATAGGAATAATAGCCCTAGCATGTTTTTTGTGTAGCCCTGTGAGTTATGCTGTACAACTATCCACAGTAAATGCAGCTCCTCGTCATGAAGAAAGACATGATCCACCACCTCCTCCACCAAAACATGATAGACACGATAAAGATGATGATAATGATTACGATAAAGGAGATATCACAACTGCCGTGTTAATCGGTGGCGTAATTGGTGCAGTAATTGCTAAAAATACTTGATGTTTAATTTAATATGTATATAACTTTTAGATAGGGAGGGTAGCAAAATGAAAGAATTATTTTCTAAGCGAGCGAAAAAAATTATAACAGCTGTATCATTATCTTGTTTCTTATGCAGTCCAGTGAGTTATGTTTATAGTATGAATCAAGTTTCAGCAGCAGCTTTGAATACAAATGTTGCTTATGAACAGCAATTCAATACAGTCGGCTTTGATAAAGATGATCATTGGAATAGAGGTCGCTCTGATGAGGATAAGGATTGGAAAAAACCACCTCCACCTCGCGATGATGACAGAGATGATAAGCGACCACCTCGTCCTGATAGAGACGATGATGATTGGAGTCCACCACCACCTCGTCATGATGATGATGACGATGATTGGGATAGAGATAGACCTCCACGTCATGACCGTGACGATAGAGATGACCGCGATGATGATAGCGACAAAGATTATGATAAAGGCGATATCACAGCTGCAGTATTAATCGGCGGTGTAATCGGTGCTATCATTGCTAAAAACACTTAATAATATTATTAAATGATTTAAAAATTAAATATTGCAAAATAAATAAGCGAAAAAAATAAAAGGTAGATTATATATAAATTAATCTACCTTTTTATTTTTTGTTTGGCTCTGTCACAACAAATGGTTGATTTTTGACGAGAAATAGCGTATAATAATAGTAAGAAACAGTACCACCGAAGGAGGTAATTGGATATGCCTACTATCAAAGACGCATTAGATATTATCGGTAAGTTGACTGTCGCAGAGCAGGAAAGCCTTAAAACAATGCTTTTAAGTCCTGCCTTTGTAAAGTCTTTGAATATTGAAGATTTCGTAGCAAAGGAACGCTTTGCAAATGGTCGTGTATGCCCTCTTTGTGGCTGTATCCATGTGGTTCGCAATGGTCATCGTAAAGATGGCACACAGCGATATGTATGTAAGGATTGTGGCAAGTCCTTCGTGATTGCTACGAACTCCATTGTGTCTGGTACAAGAAAAGACTTGTCCGTGTGGGAGCAGTACATTGATTGTATGATGAATGGCTTATCCATTCGTAAGACTGCTGTTGCTTGTGGGATTCACAGAAACACCGCATTCCTTTGGAGACACAAGATTTTGGATGCACTTCAGAATATGGCAGACGATGTTACCCTTGACGGCATTATTGAGGCTGACGAAACTTTTTTCGCCATCTCGTACAAGGGCAATCATAGCAAGAGTAAGACATTTGCTATGCCACGCAAGGCTCATAAGCGTGGTCATTCTACACATATCAGAGGCTTGTCCCAAGAAAAGGTATGTGTTCCTTGTGCGGTTAATAGGAATGGCTTGTCTATCTCCAAGATTACGAATACTGGTAGAGTTTCTACAAGAGATTTACATCATATTTAATATCCAACATATCAATAGCTACCATAGCCAGCTAAAGAGGTTTATGCGTGGCTTTAACGGTGTTTCTACCAAGTATCTGAACAACTATCTTGTGTGGAATAACCTTGTAAATTACGCCAAAGAAAGCGACATGGAGAAAAGGAACATCTTCTTAACTTTCGTTTTGGCAACATTGAAAACTGCTAAATGCAGAGATTTATCAAACAGACCAGCAGTTCCTCTGGTCGCCTAATTAGAATTTGTGGAGATGATAAGATGGTCAATATAACAGATGTAAAACAGATTCTTCAATTTGCAATAGATGCGGAGATTAAAGTCTTTCTTGATGGTGGCTGGGGTGTAGATGCTCTTCTTGGATATCAGTCAAGAGCCCATAATGATATTGACATTTTTGTAGAAAAGAACGATTATCAGAACTTTATAGAAATAATGAAAGCTAATGGCTTTTATGAGATTAAGATGGAATATACAACATTGAACCATACTGTATGGGAAGATTTGAAAAACAGAATTATTGATTTGCATTGTTTTGAATATAC
>ENA-OQDC01001722-OQDC01001722.1-human-gut-metagenome-genome-assembly--contig:-NODE-1722-length-10266-cov-3.436335_pt1 | contig 10266 bp, 19 predicted proteins | sample MGYA00242770_ERZ504601 | MGnify/ENA primary metagenome ERZ504601 (study PRJEB26092, sample SAMD00036305) | human gut metagenome | host: Homo sapiens | study: EMG produced TPA metagenomics assembly of...
ATTCGAGGTAGAGAACTATAATATATCCTGTGGAGGTGCGAAATGGACTATATGACATTGAAAGGGGCCGCCGAAAAGTGGGGCGTGACACCTCGTAGGGTAAATTATTATTGTGCTGGTGGGCGTATCCCCGGCGCTGTGAAAATGGCTGGTGTTTGGCTGATCCCTAAAGCTGCGGAAAAGCCGATTGATGGCCGGACAAAACAAGGGAGGTTGCTGAAACATGAATAGTGTTTTGATTATAGACGATGACAAGAAACTTTGTGCCTTGATGAAAAAAATGTGTGGAACAAGAAAATTTATCTGCGGTAGTAGCACATGGCGGCTTAGAGGGTCTGAGGCTACTGGAAAAAAACAAGGATACCTGTTCACTAATTATTCTGGATGTGATGATGCCAGATATGAACGGGTTTCAAGTATTGCAGAAAATCCGAGAGAAAAACAATGTGCCGGTGCTGATGCTGACCGCCAAAAGCGACGAAGAAGATAAGGTTTCTGGTCTGCGGCTGGGAGCGGACGATTATCTGACAAAGCCGTTTGGAATTAACGAACTGATGGCTCGTGTCAATTCTCTAATCCGGCGCTATACCACCTTAAACCCTGTGACCGGAAACGAAGCCGCCACCATGCTTCTGAAAGATATGGTAATTGATAAAATCAACCGAACCGTAACGGTTCAAAATCTCCCGGTAGACTTGACCGGCAAAGAGTTTGATTTGCTTCTATTTTTGGCGTCCAACAAGGGTCGGGTCTTTACTAAAAAACAACTTTATACGCAGGTGTGGACAGAAGAATATGATTTTGACGACAATAACCTCATGGCATTTATCAGTAAACTGCGAAAAAAAATCGAGCCAAATCCAGAACAACCTTTTTATATTCAGACTGTCCGCGGTGTAGGGTATCGCTTTAACAAGGAGGCATGAGCATGGAAATTAACCTTTATCTATTGTTGTCCTTATTGATTGCTTTGCTGGTAATCAGCTATCTTTTGGGAAAACTTCACCGCGTCCGTGGTCAGCTTTTTCTTATTAGGGATGCCCTAAACGATATAAAAGCCGGGAATTTGAACCGCCGTGTATTGGTGCGGGAAAGCGACCTGACAAAACAAATCTGTTATGATATTAACGAGATTGCCATGAGCAGCCAATCTCGGCTTATACAGCAAAAGCAATCCGAACAGGCTTATAAACGGCTTATGACAAGCCTTTCCCATGATGTAAAAACCCCTCTTGCTTCTCTGGTTGGATATTTGGAGGCTGTGGAAAGCAAGATGGTAACAGGAGCTGAGAAGGAAGAATACATTCGGGTGGCTATGGAAAAAGCCCACCACCTGAAAGATTTTGTGACCGCCCTGTTTGAATGGGTGAAGCTGGATGCCGGGGAACAGATTTTTCATTTTGAGGTCTGCGACCTGAATGAGCTTTCCCGTGACATCATGGCTGATTGGGTGCCGCTGCTGGAAAACCACGATCTTAGCTATGAAATTGAGATACCCGAAACAGAATACATGACACGGGTTGACTCTACCGCCTACACTCGTATTCTCAATAATTTACTGCAAAATATTCTGACGCACAGTGATGCAAGCAAAGTTTTCCTGACCGTGACTGAAACTGAGCAGCAGGCAAAAATCGTTGTTGCTGATAACGGCAACGGGATTGCCGCCTCTGATCTCCCGCATATCTTTGAACGGATGTATCAATGCGATCACTCCCGTTCTGCCAAAGGGAACGGGCTGGGCCTTTCGATTGCCAAAGAGTTAGTCAGTATTCATAAAGGAACGATTACAGCCGCTAGTGTTCCCGGAAACGGAACAACCTTTATCATCATACTTCCGAAAGCTCTGTGATCCCACGGAGCTTTTTTTGAAAAAATTTTATCTCGGCAAGGTTATGGCAAGGTTTGCGTTTTATAATTGGAACCATGAAAGGAGGAAACCGTATGACGATTATTACAACTGAAATCCAGAAATGGAAACGGAATAAAATTGTCTGGTGCATTTTGGCTCTAACACTTCTGCTTGGAGCGTTTGCGATTGAAAGGGCTTGCAGCATTTCAAGGAGCAGTCCCTTTATGGATAGTTTTGGCGACCTTTACACACTGGCCTTTAAGAATCTGTCCAGCCTGTTTCTGCCGATTGTGCTGGGAATGTTTGCAACGACACTGTTTTTCGATGAACACAAAAATGACACGATGAAAGAACTGCTTATCATCCCTATTACAAAAGCACAGCTATACTTTTCAAAAGTCGCTGTGGTTATTCTGATGTCCGTAGGACTGTGCCTGATTACTTTTCTTTTGTGTGTTGTCGGTGGGCTGATTGCCGGAGGCTTTCCCGATCTGAACGCCCAAACACTGATGGACGCTGGTCTTTTGTATCTGGCAGGTGGTATTCTGATTCCCATAGCCATGCTTCCGATTGTGTTTCTTTCCACGCTGTCAAAGGGATATATCCTGCCCATTGGCGCAACGCTGCTTTATCTGATTCCCGTAGTCATTGCCCCGGCTTATCTTACGGGAATACACCCGCTGGCAAGCGTGATGGGGATTTATCCCCATATTTCCGAAGCGGCCGCAGCTATGGTAGAAAGCCTGATGCAAGGCGTTTTATTCAATACTTCGCCGCTTGTTTGTGTCGGTTCGCTGCTCTTGATCGGTGCTACATTTGCCGCCGCATCCGTAGTGGCTCTAAAAAAGCAATCTTACTGAAAGGAAAGACCTATGAAACGATTGAGTTGTTTATTACTCGGTATTCTGCTTGTTTTTTCTCTTTGTGCCTGCCAGCAGGCCGCTCCATCTTCCGGCGAGGCTCCCGACCAACAGGCCATTACGGAAGAAGCAACCGAATACTTTAACCAAATGATGGATGGAGATTTTGAAACTTTCTTCAATGCGTTGCCGCCGGGCGTACAGGACAATATTTCTGCGGAGACGATACAGGAAACATGGGAAGAAGAAGTCGATAAGCTGGGCGGGCTGCCGGAGAACACTTCCCCGGATGTGTCCTGCTATGTGCCGGAACACTCTGACCAAATCCGTGTTGAATTTGTCATTCCTTGTGACAAAGGCAATTTCAAAGTATTCATCAACTATTTCCCGGATGGCAGCCTTTACAACTATGTTATCTGGAAGAACGAAACAAAATGAGAAAGCGAGGCATTTTTATGAGTGATCTTGTGATTGAAACCAAAAAGCTGACAAAGATTTACGGGGAACAAACTGCCGTTAAATTCTGTGAATCTTCATGTAAAACCGGGCCGGATTTATGGACTTTTAGGACGCAACGGAGCCTGGTAAAACCACAATTATGAAAATGATTTTGGGCCTTACACCAATCACTTCCGGCGAAGTAGATGTGTTCGGACAGAACATCAAAGGCCATGAGAAACGCATTTATCCCCAGTATTGGAGCCATCATCGAAACTCCCGGTTTTTATCCGAATCTGACCGGCACAGAAAACCTTTGAAATTTTTGCGAAGTTACGAGGGACACCCCAGCCCAATGCCGTCAAGAACGTGCTGGAAGTTGTGGGATTGCCCTACAAGGACAAAAAGCTGTTCAGTAAGTATTCCCTCGGCATGAAGCAGCGCCTCGGTATTGCCAACGCTATTCTGCATGACCCGGAGCTTTTGATTTTGGACGAGCCGACCAATGGACTTGACCCTATCGGTATAGCCGAAGTGAGGAACTTTATTAAGAATTTAAGTGTGGAGCGTGGCAAAACCATCCTAATTTCCAGCCATATACTTTCCGAAATTTCACTGTTGGCAGATGACATAGGCATTATCGACCACGGGGTTCTGCTGGAAGAAAGCAGCATGGAAGAATTAGAAAAGAAAAATCGGAAATACATCCAGCTTCAAGTGTCGGATATTCCAAAAGCCTCTTTAATTTTGGAAAGGCAATTCCATGTGACCGATTATGCGGTGCAGGACGAACACAACCTGCGGCTTTATGACACCGCACTGGATATGGCGGCAATCAACAAGGCCCTTGTGGTGCAGGATGTAGCTGTTATCAGCTCCCAAATCTGCAATGATACCCTTGAGGATTATTTCAAACAGATCACAGGGGGAGAGGGAATTGCTTAAACTGATACAAGTTGAATTTCTAAAACTGCGCCGGAGAAAGTTTATCTGGCTCATGCTGCTGGCGGCGCTCTTTATGCCACTGGCTGCCGTATTTTACTTTTCAAGTGTCAAAGGAACCGGTGTGGACCCCATTATGTTTTACAAATGGACAGCGTTCAGCTATACCCCGTGGATCATCCTACCGGTAGTGCTGGGGATGTTGTGTACCATGCTGATGTATAACGAAAACCAGTATGATATGCTCAAACAGCTTTGGATTGTAGCCCCAGTTTCTTCAGCATACTGGAAGAACAGCTCCTCGCCAGCCATTTTTGCTACGACCATACTCACTATTACCGAAGCGACCAGCCAACGTAGCTTGAATGGAGGAGGACAGCATAATGGTTGCCTTGTTGTTGTGCTTTTTTCAAGCAGTTCAGCAGGTCAGATGCAAAGCCGAAGTTGCCCTTCATGAAATCCTCCGGGTTTTCCGGACGATTTACGCCTGCCAGATTGAACACGAAGTCCGCCTTCTGGCAGTACTCATCCAGTTCCTCAGAGGTAGAATCCAGATCATACTCGTAGATTTCTTTAATATCCAGTGCCGGACGGGTCTTGTTTTTCCCATCACGAATGTTTTTCAGGTTGTTACAAAGGGCGGTTCCCACCATACCCTTGGCACCTGTGACTAGAATGTTCATTCTTTCACCTCTTAATGTACTGCAGTGCAGTCCGAAACATCTGCACCATCCAGCACAGTTGCATTATTGCAAATGGTGCAGTTGCTGCCGATGCGGGCAAATTTCCCCACAGTTGCACCTGTGCGAATCACGCTGCTGGTGTAGATCAAGGCGTAGTCCCCTACCGTTGCATCACAGTGGACTTCCGTTCCGGCATTCAGCAAAACACCGCTTCCGACAGAGGCTCCATTTTGGATACAAGCGTTTTGCAGAACCACACAGCCACAGCCAACTTCAGCAAACGGACTGACATAGGCACTGGGAGCAATGATGTTTCAGCTTCCTTTTCGGCCTGTTCCGCCACATAATCCCGGTTCAGGGTGTCGGGGTAGTAATAGCGGATAATAGGGGTTCCGCCATCCACATTGCCAATGGTCAGCTTGATCCGGCCATTGTGGTTGAACCAGTCATTTTCACATCTGATTTCCAGCCCTTCAGGGCCGGTGGAAGCCTTGAAGATTGCCACATCAGACGGGGTGGCTTCCTGCTTGATGTTCAACCGGGGTTGAATCCGGCTGATCAGCTCCCATGCCTTTCGCTTGGTCAGTTTCACATTCATTGAGTATCCCTCCCATCACAGAACCTTAAAGGTAACTTCATGGCCGGGATTTTCAGCAATCAACTTGGCCTTCAGATCATCCACCATCATGTTGTTATCAAGGGCCGCTTGAACAACATCCACCAGTTTCTTCCCATCAAGGAAGGCCCACACGGTTTTCCTCTTTTTTCTCATTTAGATTTCCTCCTGAAATTCACAATCACAATCCGCACAGATTACATGAACTTCTTTGGTGGCTCGGATAATGGCCCCACAACAGGGACAAACATACTTCCGGGAACTTGATCCCCCCCCCCTTGCTGGAACCCTTTAGGCCAATGGGCCGGGGCCGTACAAGGGTGAACCCCTGTTTTCCAAGGCTCTGAACAAATTCAAGGGCTTCCGGGGAAAGGGCTGTTTTGTGCCAGCCGTACTTCTCGCCTTTCTCCACGGTCAGGCCGTGGGCTTCAGCGGTTTCCTTAAACTTCTTGTTGTGGTAGGTGCCAGATCGTGAAGTGTCCTGAACACCGTCTTGAAGGTTTTGAAGATGAACCATTTCATGGATCAGGGTTCCACAGGTTTCTTCAAAGGGCCGGTTCAGGTATTCGGCGCACAGATTGATTTCATAGTGGCCTTCATCTTCCCCGGCCTTCCAAGCCTTCCAGCCAGTACACCAGCCATAGGCCCCACGGGTATGATCCGGGGAAACGGTGATCACGGGCTTTTCCAGCTTGTCAGCAAAGAACCGGGCGTTGAACTTTGAAAATAAGTTTTCAAGTTCTTCAATGACCGGCTTCAGGCTTACTTCATTCATTGATGTTCTTCCTTTCTTATGAGCACTTATAGTGCTCAATCGGGGTATAAAAAAGCTCCTGCACCGTCTTACCAAAAAAGTTGGCAATCCGAATTTTGACTTCATCACGGGGAACTCTTTCATCCCGTTCATACATGGCCCAAGAAGATTTCGTAATACCAAGAATGGCGGCAATTTCTTCTTGGGTTCGATCCCCACGCAGTTTGCGAAGAATCATTCCCGTGGTTTCCTTCTGGATCATGTTCTCACTCCCTTTCTTGTTTTCGTGCACCTTTTGTGCTCGTCTGCTATTATAGTACACCCAATGTGCTCAAATGTCAAGTTGAATCGAACACTAAAAGTGCATAAAATAAAAAGGCACAATTTGTGCACTATGCTGGATTGACCTTGTGCACAAATTGTGTATAATATAAATGAAAGGGGTGTTACTAATGGCAAAGTTCAATGAGCGTTTGAAACTTTTACGCCGGGAATCCGGTTTATCTCAACAGGATTTTGCAAAGCAACTCGGAACTTCTAAAAGTAGCGTCAATATGTATGAGCGTGGAGAAAGAGAACCCGGTATAGAAACCCTTGAAGCCATTGCTGATTACTTCAATGTTGATATGGATTATTTACTTGGTAAATCGGATCATAGAAGTAAATCGGCATGGTTAGAAGATATTGATAATTCCATTGATCTTGATATTCTACGATCCCAAGTAAAGTTTGAAAATTTGTTCCCGATTGAAAGAAAAAGATACCCTTTGATTGGACAATCGCTTGTGGGAAACCCATCACCGCCAATGAAGAAAAAGAATTGTATGTAGAAGCCGGGGCGGAAATTGAAGCTGGTTTTTGCTTACGGGCAAAAGGTGATAGCATGATCCGGGCCAGAATTTATGATGGTGATATTGTATTTATCCGAAAACAAAGCATGGTTGACAATGGTGAAATTGCCGCCGTGGTCATTGATGATGAAGCAACTCTGAAGCGGGTCAACTACTATCCAGAAAAAAACTTACTAATCTTGAAGGCTGAAAATCCTGATTATGAAGATCTGGTCTATACCGGGGAACAACTGGATCATATAATTATTCTGGGGAAGGCAGTTGCTTTCCAAAGTGATGTTAGATAAAGGAGATAAATATGAAAAAGAAAATTGGTTTAGTTGTGGCAATTATTTTTATAGGGGCTTTAGCTTTTGGTATTTCAAGGGTAGTTCAAAACCCTGAACAATATCAAAAAACTGATCCAAACATCGAAGCTATTATGAATTCCTGTGAAGTTACTGAAGCACAGGCCGAAACCATTTGGGGTATCCTTCAGGAATGTGGTGTTGGCAGTATTGAAATTATTTCCCGTGACACTATGCTTGATGGACTTTATAACACGGATGATATTGGATATAGGATTAGAACAGAAGATGGGAATAATCCTGTACTTTATCTAAATGGCGCTGGGGAAGTTTCACAAATACGATGGGCAAATCAAACACTTTATCCGAAGTCCTAAATTAGAACAGATAGAACACATCTTTTTCCCATTTCTCTTTTAATGTTACTTTCTTATATTTTTTTTACTTTTTAAGTTTAAGTAATATAACATCTGTTCTATCTGTTCTATTTAGATAAAATACCAGATAGGATAAAGGTTTTTTGAATAGAACAGATCGTAACGAAGGCAAAAAAAAAAGGACCGCCCCCCGGTGGTGGCACACCGGAAGCGGTCAGGCGAAACAAAACCCGTTTGAAGTTAATGTTTCAATCCCCATTGGACATTATATCACATCGGGTTTGGCTTTGCCATACCCATTTTCCTGAAAGGACAGGTGATATAATGCGGAATCCCAATGGGTATGGGACTGTGGCGAAGCTGTCAGGCAATCGCCGCCGCCCATTCATTGTGAAAAAGTGATTGCTGAATAACAAGGCCATCCCATCTATGATATTGTGGGTTACACAGAAACCCGTGAAGCCGGGAATTTGCTATTGGCTGAATATAACCGTGATCCTTGGGATGTTGACCGGGCCAAGATCACCATGAAGGAACTGTTTGAACTTTGGAAAGAAAAGAAGGCTCCGAAGCTGGGAGAATCCAACCGTTCATCTTTGTGTTCAGCGTTCAAGCATTGTTCAGCGTTATGGGAAAAGCCCTATAAACAAATCCGGTCATACCAAATGCAAGAAACCATTGACGGTTGCGGGAAGGGGTACAGTACACAGGCGGCAATTAAGAACCTTTGGGGCCATCTTGACAGGTTTGCCCTTGAAATGGACATTATCACCCGTTGCTATTCTGACTTGCTGACTTCTGATCCTATCCCACCAACCACCCGCCTTCCCTTCAGCAAGGAAGAAATCAAGAAGGTTTGGGAACATCAGAAAGAACCTTGGGTTGACACGGTTCTGATCCTGCTTTATTCCGGGTGGCGGATCAGCGAACTTCTGAACTTGAAGCCGGAAGATATAAACCTTCAGGCCGGGACGATGAAGGGCGGAACCAAAACCAAGGCGGGGAAGGATCGGGTGGTTCCTATCCATTCCAAAATCAGGCCCTTGGTGGAATCCCGCCTTGCGGAAGGTGGCCCCCGCCTAATTAGCTACAATGGAAGGGTCTGTTCCCAAACCCAATACCGGGTATTTTGGGCGGACATTATGAAGGCTCTGAAGATGAACCACACCCCGCACGAATGCCGCCACACCTTTGAAACCCAACTGGACAGCGCCGGGGCAAACCGGAAGTGTATTGATCTTCTCATGGGCCATGTGTCCAAGGACACAGGAAACCGGGTCTATAATCACAAGACTTTGGATGAACTGAAAAGCACCGTTGAACTAATTCAGTAAGCCCTTGAATTTTGTCAAATCCTATGGTATTCTTTTGATGGTGCTACCGATAAACGGCAAGTGGTTAGTTCCCCTGACCAGATCAGGGGCGCTTCTTGCCCCCTGATCTTTATAGAAAGGGGGGCTGTCAAATGGTTACATATTCTGATCTGATTCAGACAGGTATTTTAATCGTTGGCATTATTGCCCTGTTCATGCAGGCCAATAAAAAGAAGTAACCGCCCGGCTCCCAACCTTGCGGTTACTTCTGTAATCCAGTAGGGGAACCAACCGTTTGCCGGTGGCACCCTCGTTCTATGTTCAGTATAATTCAAAGCCGCTGAAATGTCAATAGGGGCCGTTCAAAGCGGTGAACATTATAGGCCGATGAACACTGAACTATTAACACGATAGTAACAAGAAAGGCGGGAAACCCCGGAAAACCGGGACTTCCCGCCTAATCTGTTTTTATTTTACCACAGCGAGGAGGAAAAAATGCAAAGGAAATGGAAGCGGCCACTTTTGCCCTGACTGCGGGGGAAATCTCCCTTGAAAATCATTTTAATTCCGCTTATGATGGGTCAAAACAGCCGCAGGGCGGAACAGAAAAGGGAGGATCACCATTGAATATGGAAGAAATGGAGGCTGTTGAGATCGCCTATCTGCGCAGGACAGGCCCCTACGGCCCGGAAAACCCGACAGCTGATGGAGCGCCTGAAGGCATTCCTGAAGGAGCGGGGCAGGATGGAGTCCGGGACCGTCCTGCTGGGATCGCCCTGGACGATCCCAGCAGAACTCCGCCGGACCGGTGCCGGTATGATGTGGGCCATCATCATCCGAGAGGGGGAGCGGCTCCCACTGGACATCCGCAGGGTCCGGGGCGGACGGTACGCCGTCTTTGAGATCCCTCATACGGAGCGGGAGGTCTCCCGGTTCTGGGAAGATCTGGAGCGCCTGACCGCCGGGCTGCCGGTGGACCGCGCCAGCCCCGTTTTGGAGCGCTACTCTGCCGAAAAGGTGGCCCTGCACCGGTGTGAGTTCTGCATCCCTCTGAAGTGAGCATAGGCCGTACCGCCGGAGGAGGGAACGTGCCGCTCTTGCCATCAGGGGAGGGGCTGGGGTATAATCAATATCATCTGTTTTTTTGGAAAAAACGGAGGCTCCCCCATGGCTGAGTATATTCTGAATTTGCTGCCGGTGACCGAGGAGGAAAAGCTGCCTTTCAGGCGGCAGCCCCCCGGGCCGTCCACGTCTGCGCCGGGCGGCGCACTGTGACAGCGGAGCAGCTGGAAC
>ENA-OQDC01001723-OQDC01001723.1-human-gut-metagenome-genome-assembly--contig:-NODE-1723-length-10264-cov-4.861596_pt1 | contig 10264 bp, 17 predicted proteins | sample MGYA00242770_ERZ504601 | MGnify/ENA primary metagenome ERZ504601 (study PRJEB26092, sample SAMD00036305) | human gut metagenome | host: Homo sapiens | study: EMG produced TPA metagenomics assembly of...
ATTATACTAAAAATAAAGAATTTTTCAGACGGAGGAATATTATGTTTCGTTTTTTTCAACCAGAAAAAACAAATGATGCGCATTACACAGTGCTAATGAATGACCTCCATCAGACTGCGCAGGATCTACAGGATGCATACCGTAATTTAGAAAATGTAATTGACCCGGACATGATTGATTGCTGCATTTATGAACTATATTCTGTGCAAATGCGCTATAAATTTTTACTCGCTAGTATAAAAAAAAGTAGAGGATTCCTATACTAAGAATCCTCTGGAAGTATCAAAATCCTGATACGTCTCAACCAAATCATTTTTTCCATACGTATATCCGGCATAAATCTGCTGGGTATTACGCATAAGCGGTGCGGAGGTATCCTCTTTCATTACCTCCGCAAACGCCGTGTAAAGTTTCTTCATCAGGTTCTCCGCAAGTTCAACCTCTTTTAAATCCCTTTTATACATTGCTTTTGCAAGTGTCTCCCTGCAAAATACATAGATGCGATATAACTCTCCTGCAAGTTCATAGGAAAAAATCAAGCGATGAGATCAATTCACTGATAGTTTTTGAGGCATTCCGCAATGCTGTCTTATAATTTTCCCATTCTCCGTTATCATGTGCCTCTTTTGTATCTTTCCCATATACGCAAAAAAATTATGTCATAAATCACAATGACCAGACCACCCCTGTTACTCTGACTGATCCTTCTTGTAAAATCCATTATCTGTTCTTTTTTCAAAACAGATCCCTCCTGTTACTGCAGAATCTGCAATACCTGCTGTGGCAGATCGTTTGCCTGTGTCAAAACAGAGATTGCTGCCTGATTTAATACATTCTGATGTGTATAATCTGTCATTTCCGATGCCATATCCGCATCTGTCAGTCGTGACTGGGCTCCTGTCATATTTTCTTCAAACGTATCCAGGCTTGATACCGTACTCTCAAGACGATTCTGGTATGCACCAAGTCTTGAACGCACTTCACTGACCTTTGAATGGCATCGTCAAACTGTGTGATACCTCTGCCTGCTCCATTTAACAGTCGTCACGTCTGCATCATCAATGTAAAGGCTCTTGCAGGAAACCTCCGGAATACGCACTCTTGTTTCCTGATCCTCATTTGCTCCAATATGAAGTGCCATCGTTCCGATATCCGTGACATCAAAATCCAGCTTACCCGTATAACCTGCATCAGCAAGAAATGACATCTCAAATCCGGCTCTGTCTGTAACCGTAATCTTATTTCCATCTGTTTTTACCGTAGCTGTATCACCAAACCCGGTTCCATCACTCGGTTTTGTGAGCGTTACTTCGGCATCTGTACCGGAAGGTACGATCACTTTGCCATTCTGAATCTGTCCGTATACATAGCTGCCTTTATTCTCCGGATCTTCTACAACACTGTTTCCTCCGGATGCCGTAAATCCAAGTGCCGCAGCAAGCTGCTGATTATCAAATCCAATCTCTAATATGCTTGACATTCCATACCGGTCTGCAGTAAAGGAAAGTGCCCCGCTGGTTCCATCGATCTGCACGGTTGTTTCACCGGTCTCTGCTGCATTTCTGATCTTCTCAAAAGCCTCCGCATAGGTGTCGGCTGCCTCTATCTCTACTTTAGAACCATTAATACTCATTGTTCCGGACGCACCGACCGGTGCTGTGGAATTATAATTCTGATTTGCTGTTACCGGTCCGGCCTGTGTAGCTGCAGTATCAATGGAAAGCTGATACTGTCCTGCTTTCACATGATCAGAAATGTCCACTCTTGTTGCATTTTTGGTGTAAACCCTGGTATCTAATGAACCATCTAAAAGTGATTTGCTGTTATATTCTGTATCTGTAGAAATACGGTCAACTCATCTTTTAATGAAGTGATTTCTTTCTGGATTGCTTTTCCTTCGATCAATTGCTCGATTTCTCTTCGTCATGGCGAATGTGCTTGCCTACTTCATTTACAAATAGTTGGACGGAGACGAGTAAAAGACAATCAGCCTAAGGAATAAGCTACCTTTGCCAAAACGGAATAGAAAAGCACCAGAGGGCCTAATCTCTGGTGCTTTTCGTTTGCCCTTACGGACTATTCATTTCATTCTGCCTACTGGCATTATAGCATACGCATTATGTAATACACTTGTTAATTTCTTGTTAATAAATACAAAATACAATTGACAAGAAATTAAATATTTCATACGGTATAGTTAGTTATAAATAACTAATACTTAAGTGGAGGTAGGAATTAATGAAACAAATAATTAAAAAAGTGTTATCTATATATATGATATCTACATTGGTTTTATCTATGTTATTATCATCACTACAACGTGTATCTGCAGACGAATCAGAAAACATACCTAATTCACCTATTAAAGTTTTAGAAGAAAATATTTCTGATCAATCACTATATATAAAATATTATATGACGATTGATAATCAAAAATTTTTATACATTGAAAATTCAAAAATAGTCAATGGAGATTGGGTTACTAATACTTTAAAAACAAAAGTAGATGAAAATAATAATTTGATCAAATCTACTAAAGAAGAATATCAAACAAACTATCATATTTCTGATGAATCCATAGACAATATAGATAATAAAACTTTAACTTGGTCAAAACGTTGGGGGCATTAGTAATGAAAAATTTATTTCACAATAAAAGAATAAGGCATTTTTTTATTGTTGATAGAAGTTACTTATTATTTAATTTAATATATTGTTTAGTATTCAAATATAACTTTATCACTACACACACAATTATAATGTTTATTTTTATGAATATTTGTTTGTCTATTGGAACTCAAGATGAAGAATAATAAAAAGATTCTAAGCAATCAATCTGCCTAGAATCTTTTTACACATATTCAAATAAACTTTATGCTTTCAATCCCTTACGAACTAACGCTCTTTTAAGTGCCAATTCTGCCCTTGCAATATCAATATCTGCGCTCTTAGTTTCGAGTCTCTTTCTTGCTCTCTCTTCCGCTTTCTTTGCACGTTCAACATTGATATCTTCCGGCCATTCTGCGACTTCTGCCAGGATACTCATGGTTGTTTCTGTGACTTCCACGAATCCTTTTAGTAATGCCGCTTTCTTCTTGGTTCCGTCTTCTTCTGTGATCGTTAAGACTCCAGGTGCGATGATCATCGTCATCGGAATGTGTCTTGCGTAGATTCCGACTTCTCCTTCGGTTGTATTTAACTCAACGAATGTGACATCTCCTGTATAAAATGAGCGTTCTGGTGTAATGACTTCTAATTTCATTGTGTTTTCAGCCATAGGATCACCTACTTATTTCTTGCTGCAAAACGTTCTACAACTTCTTCGATGGTTCCTGCATTTAAGAACATTCCTTCTGGAATCTCATCGTGTTTTCCTTCTAAGATTTCCTTAAATCCCTGGATCGTATCGCTTAAGGATACATACTGCCCTGGTTTTCCTGTAAACTGTTCGGCTACGAAGAATGGCTGAGACAGGAATCTTTGTACCTTTCTTGCGCGGTCTACGACCAGTTTCTCGTCTTCAGAAAGTTCATCCATTCCTAAGATTGCGATGATATCCTGTAATTCTTTATATTTTTGCAGAATCTCCTGTACGCCTCGTGCGACTTTGTAGTGTTCTTCTCCAACAACTTTTGGATCTAGGATTCTTGATGTGGATTCCAATGGATCTACTGCTGGATAGATTCCCATTTCTGAGATTGCACGGGATAGTACGGTTGTCGCATCCAGATGGGCAAATGTTGTTGCTGGTGCCGGGTCGGTTAAGTCATCGGCTGGCACATAGACTGCCTGTACGGATGTGATCGATCCATTCTTTGTGGATGTGATACGTTCCTGTAAGGCACCCATCTCTGTCTGCAGTGTTGGCTGGTAACCTACCGCACTTGGCACTCGTCCAAGTAAGGCGGATACCTCGGATCCTGCCTGTGTGAAACGGAAAATGTTGTCTATAAATAATAAGACGTCTTTTCCTCCACGGTCACGGAAATCTTCTGCGATCGTAAGTCCTGTAAGCCCTACTCTCATACGGGCTCCAGGTGGTTCGTTCATCTGTCCGAAGACCATGGCGGTCTTGTCGATAACACCTGATTCACTCATCTCTGTGTAAAGGTCATTTCCTTCACGAGTACGTTCTCCTACTCCAGTAAATACGGAATATCCTCCATGCTCTGTGGCGATATTTCGGATCAGTTCCTGGATCAGTACAGTTTTTCCTACTCCCGCACCACCAAACAGACCGATCTTTCCACCCTTCTGGTATGGGCAGAGAAGGTCAACGACCTTGATCCCTGTTTCCAGAACTTCTGTCTCTGTAGATTGTTCTGAAAATTCCGGTGCTTTTCTGTGGATTGGTAAACGGTCGGCTCCTTCTGGTGCCGGTTTATTATCAATAGGATCTCCCAGCACGTTAAAGATTCGTCCTAAGGTTGCTTCTCCTACAGGAACGGAGATCGGTCCGCCTGTAGCCTGTGCTTCCATTCCACGGACTAATCCGTCGGTTGGTCCCATTGCGATACATCTTACGGTGTCATCACCCAGGTGCTGTGCAACTTCAACGACAAGTTTTCCGCCGTCTCTTGTCTGGATATCGATCGCATCGTTGATCTCTGGCAGGTTATCACTGCTAAACTTGATATCCAGAACCGCACCGATGACCTGTGTGATCTTTCCTGTACGATTATCTGCCATGTTATTTCCTCCTGCTTCTTATATCGAGTCCATCACTTCAGGGCCTCGGCTCCTGAAATGATCTCTGTTAATTCTTGTGTGATCGCTCCCTGTCTTGCTCGGTTGTATGCAAGTTCTAAGCTTGAGATCATCTCTTCTGCATTACTTGTTGCTGAATCCATTGCCTGCATTCTGGCTCCATTCTCACTCGCTACGGATGTGACTAAGGCTCCATAGATCATGCTGCAGATATACTTTGGAATCAGTAAGGATAAAGCTTCTTCCGGCTCCGGCTCAAAATTCATTGGAGCCTTGCTTTCTTTTTCTCTTCCTTACTTCTATATTGCTCTCAATCGGAAGTAATTTACAAGTTTGGTTCATGAACCACGGTATTTTAAAATCTGTGTATGCCAGATAGATCTCACCGATCTCTCCATCTTCAAAAGCTTTTAGAAGTTTCTCTCCTAAGATTCTGGCATCATCATAGACTGGCTCGTTGATCATCTCTGAATCATCGGAAACGATCTCATACCCACGATGTTTTAACGTATCCATCGCTTTGTGTCCTACCGCATAGATCATGATATCTTCTTTGTTCATACCGCTGTCCCGGATCAGTTTCACGATATTGTTATTATATCCTCCTGCTAATCCACGGTTGGATGAAATGGTAATGATCCCTTTCTTTGTGGAACCATTTTCCTGTAAATACGGATGATTGATATTACCTGCCTTGGCAAGGATCGAGCTTACTGTCTCATACATCTTATTAAAGTATGCTTTGGACTCGTCTGCTCTCTGCTTTGCTCTCTGCAGTTTTACCGTGGATACCAGTTTCATCGCTTTTGTAATCTGTCCGGTACTTTCGACGCTGGCTTTTCGTCTTTTAATATCAATTATTGATGCCATGACAGATCACCTTACTTTCTAAATGATTCTTTTGCTTCATTGATCGCTTTGATCAGTTTCTCTTCGGTCGCATCATCCATGACTTTCGTCTCGGCAATGCTTGTAAAGATCTCTGGATATTTCGTATCGATCAAGTCAAATAATTCTTTCTGGAAATCAAGGATCTGATCTACTGCCAAGTCTAAGAGATATTTCTTGACTGCTGCGTAGATGATCACAACCTGCTTCTCAACCGCTAATGGCTGATACTGTGGCTGTTTTAAAACTTCCCTGATTCTCTCACCCTGATCTAATCGCTCTTTTGTATCATCATCAAGTTCTGATCCAAACTGGGCAAATGCTGCCAGCTCACGATACTGTGCAAGGTCTGTACGGATTGGTCCTGCGATCTTCTTCATCGCTTTGATCTGTGCAGATCCTCCAACTCGTGATACTGAAAGTCCGGCATTGATCGCTGGTCTGAAACCTGCGTTAAACATCTCTGTTTCCAGATAGATCTGTCCATCTGTGATGGAAATAACGTTCGTTGGGATGTATGCAGATACATCACCTGCCTGTGTCTCGATGATCGGAAGGGCTGTTAGAGATCCTCCACCTAATTCATCGGATAATCTGGCTGCACGCTCTAATAATCTGGAATGTAAATAGAAGACATCTCCAGGATAAGCTTCACGTCCAGGTGGTCTACGAAGAAGTAAGGAAAGTGTACGGTATGCAGTTGCATGTTTGCTTAAGTCATCATATACAACTAATACATCTTCTCCTCTCTCCATCCATTCTTCACCGATCGCACATCCTGCATATGGTGCGATATACTGAAGTGGTGCTAATTCACTGGCTGTAGACGCTACAACCGTTGTATAATCCATTGCGCCAAATTCTTCTAAAGTCTTTACAATATTGGCAACTGTGGATGCTTTCTGGCCGATCGCTACATAAATACAGTGAACACCCTGTCCTTTCTGATTAATGATCGTATCAATCGCGATCGCTGTCTTACCGGTCTGTCTGTCACCGATGATCAACTCACGCTGTCCTCTTCCGATCGGTACCATCGCATCGATCGCTTTGATTCCTGTCTGAATCGGAGTATCTACGGATTTTCTTGAGATAACTCCTGACGCAACTCTTTCAATTGGACGATATTTATCTGTCTCGATCGGACCTTTATTGTCAATTGGCTGTCCTAAGGAGTTTACGACACGTCCTGTCAGTTGATCTCCAACCGGCACTTCTACCACGCGGCCCGTTGTCTTGACAATATCGCCTTCGTTAATATTTCTACGGTCACCTAAGAGAACTGCACCTACGTTGTCCTCTTCTAAGTTTAATACCATTCCATAGACTTCTCCCGGAAATTCGAGCAGTTCTCCCTGCATCGCTTTCTCAAGTCCATGGATTCTGGCGATTCCGTCAGCAACCTGTATTACCGTTCCAATATCAGAGGTTTCAAGCTTTGTTGAATATTGTTTGATCTGTTCTTTGATAACTGAACTGATCTCTTCTGGTCTTAAATTCATGGGGCTTATCTTCCTCCTGTTCTATAGTTGTATTTGTGACAGATATCTTCCCATCGAATCAAGCTTTGTACGGATAGAATTATCCACAATCCGATCATCCATACAAAGGATCAATCCACCAATGATATCTTTATCTGTCTCATAAGTCACCTCTAACTTCTTGTATTCTGAAGAATTGATGACTTTCTTTAAGATCTTGTCTTTTTGTTCTTGTGACAGTGGCGTCGCTGACGTTACATGTAAGGCTCCGATTCCTAACTGACGTTTGATATTAGAAATGATGTAAGTAAAAATTCCATCAAATTCTTTAAAACGCCCTTTCTTGATGATGATCATTAAAAATCCTGTCATATCATCAGAAACCCGGCCGTTAAAAACGTTCTTTGCTGCCTCCATCTTCTCTTCCTTTGTGATCTGGGGATGATTTAAGAAGTTTACGAAATCTGTGTTGGAATCTAAGATTTCTTTCACTGCTTTCGCTTCTTCTAAAGCTTCGATAAGAGCGTCCTCATCTGTTTTCACAGAAATATAGGCATCCCCGTAAATTTTATCTACTCTTGAAGCCATGTCTTATCACCCATTTCCTGTAAGGTCTGATCAACTAAAGCATTCTGGTCTGCTTCGTCCATCTGATTCTGGATGAATTTGCCAGCCATTAAAACTGCCATCTTAACCATCTCCTGCTTCATCTGATCTCTTGCACCTATCTTAGTAAGCTCTGCCTCATGATTCGCACTTTCTATGATCCTTGCGGCCTCTTCTTTGGCTCCTGCAACAATCTCTTCCTCTCTCTTCAGTGCTTTCTTTCTGGCCTGTGCCATCAAGGCATCTGCTTCTTTTTCAACATTTTTTAGTTTATGATCGTATTCGGCTTTTAACTTTGCAGCTTCTGCCTGATCGGCTGCTGCCTGATCGATCTCATTTGCAATTCTGTTCTTACGGTCTTCTAAGATCTTACGAACCGGTTCAAACAAAATATAGGAAAGCAGTGCAAACATGATGAACACTGCGATTCCCTGCATAATCACATCAAAGCCAAGCTGAATATCTAATCCAAATATTCTTCCGTCCACGCCTTGGCCTCCCTTCGGCTTGTTTTATTAAAGTTTTGCAAACAGTGGATTTGCATATAATAAGATCAAACCAATAACCAGACCATAAAGACCTGTTGTCTCTGCTACCGCCTGTCCAAGAAGCATGGTAGATGTGATATCACCTTTGGCTCCTGGATTACGTCCTACTGCTGCTGCACCCTGTCCTGCTGCGTATCCCTGTCCAATACCAGGTCCGATACCTGCGATCAGTGCCAGTCCTGCTCCGATTGCAGAACACCCTAATACAAATGCTTCACTTGAAATATTCATAGTTTTTTCCTCCTGAACTACATATTAAAGTTTCCTATCTTGATCGTTGATAGATTGTCTTAAGCTTCCCGCTTATCTGTAATAAATGTCATCGTAAGCATCGCAAATACAAATGTCTGGATCGCTCCGGAGAACAGATCAAAGTACATATGCAAGAATGCCGGAATACCTAGCTGCGCAAGCCATGGCAGCAATCCGTACCACAATGCCATCATGATCGTACCCGCCATAATATTTCCAAACAAACGAAGAGACATAGAAAGCGGTGTCGCAAACTCTCCGATCAGGTTAATTGGAAATAAGATTGGGATTGGTTTGAAAAGATCGGTAAATACATGTAATTTACTCGTCTTAAATGCACTGTACTGGATAAGTACAAATGTGATCAACGCTAATGCAAGCGTCGTTCCATAGTCCGCTGTCGGTGGTCTTAAGCCAAATAATCCCGATGTATTGGAGAAAAAGATAAAGACCATGATCGTTCCAATGTAATTTACAAATGGACGCCAATGTCTTCCCATATTTCCCTTGACCAGATTATCAAGCATCTCTACGACCATCTCCACAAAATTCTGAAGTCCTGATGGCTTCTCATCTCCGTGAAGAACTGCATGTCTTGCGATCAGTGCTAATACAATGATAAATACCATAACGATCAGCGTCGTCACATGCGTTGTCGTGATCCAGACTTTATGCCCGAAAAATTTCAGCGGAATCAGCCCGTGCACCATAAAGTCAACGTCATCACCGGATGATGCTGCCAACATCATGGGGGCATTCATAATTCCCATCGCACAACCTCCTTTTCTGCTTATTATCATCACTTTATTCCTGCAAGATCTTCTTCGTGATATGCTCGTGAACCGGCTTTTGTAAAAATGCTGCAAACTTGCTGCTTAAGAAACCAACAAGTGCTGCGATAAATGCACTCATACTAAGCTTGATCATCACATACAAAACAACCAGTGTCACCACATAACGGATCAATGCACTTACGATCATATGTCTGCTTGCCTGATGTGTATCCATCTGTACAGACTTCTGAATACTTACCATCATCGTCGTGATCATGATCCACGCTGCGATCAGACCAACAACTGCTCCGATCAGATACCTTAGATCACCTCTGGTTATTATCATACCCAAAATTGCAGATAACACTCCGCCTAGAAGAATTCCGATCATCAGATCCAGGTATGTCTCGTCTAGCTGTCTTAATTTATCTCTCATCTTTCTCCTCCATATCTTCCTGTTCTAGTATATTGTGGATCAGAGAATATACTCCTCTGATTCCTCCCATAATACCAAGAATCAGAAAAAAGAAGAAACAGATTTGTGGAAAAATGTTTATCAATCCACAGTCCGATCGCCATGCATAAAAAAACAGAAGTCAACATCGTGATCCCAATCTGTGTTACCAGCGACAACATCTTGATCACTGGTCCATACTTATGCATAGACATTTCCTCCTTTTAGCGAAATCTTTATAAAGTTTATTATAACATTTTTCCCAAACACAAGCCACCTTATTTTTTATTATTTATCTATTTTTACCAAAAGAAACCAGAAAAATGAGATTTTTCGTCATTTTTACCCTGGTTTCTTCTTATTAAAAAGATGTTTAATTTTTTAGATAAATTTTTTCAATTTTCTCTGATTATTTTTGCTTTTATTTCTCTAATAATTTCTTTGTATCACATGATTTCATAAATTATCAAGTCCAGCTTCTAACTGTTCATCTGTCATAACGAGTGGTGCAAGGAATCGGATAACATTTCCATATGTACCTGCTCCCTCGATCAT
>ENA-OQDC01001725-OQDC01001725.1-human-gut-metagenome-genome-assembly--contig:-NODE-1725-length-10256-cov-6.125580_pt1 | contig 10256 bp, 9 predicted proteins | sample MGYA00242770_ERZ504601 | MGnify/ENA primary metagenome ERZ504601 (study PRJEB26092, sample SAMD00036305) | human gut metagenome | host: Homo sapiens | study: EMG produced TPA metagenomics assembly of...
GGATTAAAACCGGTACAGAGACGTACACTTTATGACATGCATGAACTGGGAATACGGTATGATAAACCGTACCGTAAGTGTGCGCGTATCGTCGGAGATACCATGGGTAAATATCACCCGCATGGGGACAGCTCCATCTATGATGCACTGGTGGTCATGGCACAGGAATTTAAAAAAGGGATGGTCCTTGTAGACGGACACGGTAACTTTGGTTCGATCGAAGGAGACGGTGCAGCGGCAATGCGTTATACCGAAGCGAGGCTTGCGAAGATCACGCAGGAAGCATATCTGGCCGATCTGGACAAGGACATTGTAGACTTTGTGCCAAACTTTGACGAGACAGAGAAGGAACCGGCCGTACTTCCGGTACGTATTCCGAACCTTCTGGTCAACGGTGCGGAAGGTATTGCGGTCGGTATGGCAACCAGTATCCCGACACACAATCTGGGTGAGGTTGTGGATGGGGTGAAAGCCTACATGAAAAATGATGAGATCACGACCCGACAATTAATGAAATATATCAAAGGACCGGACTTCCCGACAGGAGGAATCGTGGTCAATAAGGACGACCTGCCACAGATATACGAGACAGGAACCGGAAAGATCAAGATCCGCGGAAAAGTTGAAGTGGAAGATGTGAAGGGCGGAAAGAAGCGTCTGGTTATCACAGAGATCCCGTATACGATGATCGGTGCGGGAATCGGAAAATTCTTAAATGATGTCTGCAATCTGGTGGAGACCAAGAAGACAACGGATATCGTAGACATTTCCAACCAGTCATCCAAAGAAGGCATCCGTATCGTCATCGACCTGAAAAAAGGTGCAGATGTAGAAAACCTGACCAATATGCTTTATAAGAAGACCAGACTGGAAGATACTTTCGGAGTAAATATGCTGGCAGTTGCAGACGGAAGACCGGAGACTATGGGCCTGAAACGTATTATTGAGGCACATGTAGACTTCCGGTTTGACATGGCAACGAGAAAATATAATACACTGCTGAAGAAAGAACAGGATAAAAAAGAAATCCAGGAAGGCCTGATCAAAGCGTGTGATGTAATCGACCTGATCATTGAGATCTTAAGAGGAAGCCAGAGCATAAAAGATGCAAAGGCATGTCTGGTGAACGGTGAGACGGAGAATATCAAATTCAAGTCTTCTATTTCAAAAAAAAATGGCAGGAATGTTAAGGTTTACAGAGCGTCAGGCAACTGCGATCCTGGAAATGAGGCTCTATAAACTAATCGGTCTGGAGATTGAAGCACTTCAGAAAGAGCACGAGGAGACACTTGCGAAGATCGCAAGATATGAAGATATCCTGAACAATTATGATTCTATGGCAGCTGTCATCATGGAAGATCTGGACCGTATCAAGAAAGAATTCGCAAGAAAGAGACGTACGGTTGTAGAGAATGCAGAAGAGGCTGTGTTTGAAGAGAAGAAAGTGGAAGAGCAGGAAATCGTATTCCTGATGGATCGTTTCGGATATGCAAAGACGGTTGATGTCAGTACGTATGAGCGTAATAAAGAGGCAGCAGATAATGAAAATAAATACATCCTGCACTGCATGAATACCGGCAGGATCTGTATTTTTACAAAGGATGGGAAGATGCATCAGGTGAAAGTGATGGATCTCCCATATGGAAAATTCCGTGATAAAGGACAGCCAATCGACAATATCAGTAATTACGACAGTACACAGGAAGAAATTGTATATATCTGTGATTCCGAACAGATGCGGTATGCGAATCTGTTGTTTGCCACAAAGCAGGGCATGGTCAAGAAGGTTGGCGGAAGCGAATTCCAGGTAACAAAACGCACCATTGCGGCAACGAAACTTCAGCCGGAAGATGAAGTCGTGAATATCAGGGTGGTGACGGAGAACCAGCATATTGTACTGCAGACGGCAGATGGATTTTTCCTGCGTTTTCCGGCAGCAGAAGTTACGGAGAAGAAGAAAGGCGCGATCGGAGTGCGGGGTATCCGCTTGAAAAAAGACGATGCATTGACGAATGTATACCTGTTTGAAGAGGGAACGGAGTGTAAGATTTCATACCATGAAAAAGAAGTCACCCTGAACCGTCTGAAGCTTGCAAAACGAGATGGTACAGGAACAAAGTACAGAGGGTAAACGATATGATACAGAACATTGAACCACATGTATATAGAAATGAATATGTCCCGGAGCCGCCAAAGGAAGACAGCGTGATCTTGTATTATGAAGGAAGAAAGATTCTGGTGAAGCTGGAAGATCAGGAGATTTCTTTCTTGACATTCAAAGAGGCTGCAGTCTGTTATCCGGATATCTATGAAGATTATACGTATCTCTTTTCGATTGACGGACAGGGATACTATCTGACGGATGGGATCGACCCGGCAGACTTTCCGGGGTTTGAACTGAAGGATAATCAGTATTTCCGCGAGGCCAGACCAAAGTACAGACAATTTGCCGCAGTGACAGGATGGCAGCTTTACCGCTGGTATCAGTCACGGAAATTCTGCGGCCACTGCGGGCAGCCTATGGTACATGACGACAAAGAACGCATGATGCGTTGTCCGGATTGTGGAATGATGGAATTTCCGAAGATATGTCCGGCGGTGATCATAGCTGTCACACATGGAAATAAGATCCTGATGTCGAAGTATGCGGGAAGAGAATACAAAAAGTATGCACTGCTCGCAGGCTTTAATGAAACGGGTGAATCCATTGAGGAGACGGTAAGGCGTGAGGTCATGGAAGAAGTCGGACTGAAGGTAAAGAATCTGCGGTATTATAAGAGTCAGCCGTGGTCCTTTACCGATACACTGCTGATGGGATTCTTCTGTGAACTGGACGGGGAAGACGGTATCACGCTCGATACCGATGAACTTGCCATGGCAGAGTGGTTTGAAAGGGAGCAGATGCCGGTAGAGGCCGAAGATCTGAGCCTGACAAATGAGATGATGATGGCATTCAAACATGGAAAAATGTAAAAAATACGCAAAATCCCTTGATTTTGCAGAAAAACGGTGCTATAGTTAATTTAGTTACATAAATCAACCGGCAGAAGAGTGGACATATCGTTCACTCTTCTTTGTTGCATATCAAAGTATGCAGCAGAATCTGCCAGTGGCAGATCCTGCAGATAAGCAGGTGAAAAGCATAAATGAAAGAAGATCGGCTGATTGTATAACGTAGATAAATAAGGTCTGCATAAGGAGGATTTTAGATTGTCAAAAAGAGAAATGTATGAACAGAAAACAGAAGAGATCCTGCTTCCGATTGTGGAAGAGTATGGATTTGAACTGGTGGATGTCGAATATGTAAAAGAAGGAAGTAACTGGTATCTTCGTGCATATATTGATAAACCGGGCGGAATCGGAGTGAATGACTGTGAGGCTGTAAGCCGCAGACTTTCCGACATTTTGGATGAGAAAGATTATATCGAAGATTCCTATATCCTGGAAGTCAGTTCACCCGGACTTGGCAGACCGCTGAAGAAGGAAAAGGACTTCAGGAGAAGCCTTGGAGAAGAAGTCGAGATCAGAACCTACCGCATGATTGACAGACAGAAAGAATTCACCGGAATCTTAAAAGATTACGATGAGACAACGGTTACGATCGAGATGGAAGATGAGACCGAGAAAACATTTGAAAAGAGCGAGATCGCACTGATCCGATTAGCGTTTGATTTTTAAACGGCATGGATAAGCAAGGAGGAAAGACCATGAATACAGAATTATTAGAAGCGTTAAATATACTGGAGAAAGAGAAAGATATCAGCAAAGAAACACTGTTGGACGCCATTGAAAATTCATTGATGAATGCCTGTAAAAACCATTTCGGCAAAACAGATAATATCAAACTGATCATGAACAAAGAAACATGTGAGTATCAGTTATATGCTGAGAAAACAGTTGTGGAAGAAGTAGAAGACAAACTGGAACAGATTAGTCTGGAAGATGCAAAAGAGATTGACAGCAAGTTTGAACTTGGTGATATCGTGCATATTCCGATCGAGTCTAAATCATTCGGACGTATTGCAACACAGAATGCCAAGAACCTGATCTTGCAGAAGATCCGCGAAGAAGAGCGTAAGGTTGTATACGATCAGTATTTTGAAAAAGAAAAAGATATCGTAACAGGTATTGTGCAGCGTTATGTCGGAAAGAATGTCAGCATCAACCTTGGTAAGGCGGATGCTATGCTGACAGAGAACGAACAGGTAAAAGGCGAGGTATTCAAACCGACAGAACGTATCAAATTATATGTGGTAGAAGTAAAGAATACGACAAAGGGACCAAAGATCCTCGTGTCCCGTACACATCCGGAACTTGTAAAACGTCTGTTTGAATCAGAAGTTACAGAAGTGAAGGATGGTACCGTAGAGATCAAGAGCATTGCAAGAGAAGCGGGAAGCAGAACAAAAATTGCCGTATGGTCTAACGATCCTGACGTAGATCCGGTCGGAGCATGCGTCGGTATGAACGGAGCCAGAGTCAATGCGATCGTCAATGAGCTGCGTGGGGAGAAGATCGATATCATCAACTGGAGTGACAACCCGGCTATTCTGATCGAGAATGCATTAAGCCCGGCAAAGGTTATCTCTGTAATGGCTGATCCGGATGAAAAGACAGCCAGCGTTATCGTTCCGGATTATCAGTTATCTCTGGCAATCGGTAAAGAAGGACAGAATGCAAGACTTGCAGCAAGACTGACAGGATATAAGATCGACATCAAAAATGAAACGCAGGCAATCGAGTCCGGAGAACTTCCGGAAAACTACATGGAATTAAGCGAGGGCGTGTACGAAGAAGAGTATGACGACGATGCAGAAGAATTCGATGTAGAGAACACGGCAGATGCTGAATATGATGAAGACGACACAGAGATCACATTCGACGAAGTTGAGGACACAGAGGAATAGGTGATAATTCGTGGGAGTAAATAAAAAAGTTCCTATGCGCAAATGCGTAGGATGTCAGGAAATGAAGAGTAAAAAAGGATGATTCGTGTCATCCGCACATCGGAGGGAGAATTTCTGCTGGATGCGACAGGAAGAAAGAACGGACGCGGTGCTTATCTCTGCCCGAATGGCGGCTGCCTTGCAAAAGCAGTGAAGAACAAAGGCCTGGAGAGATCCTTTAAGCAGGCTATTCCAAAAGAAGTGTATGAAGCACTGGAAAAGGAGATGGAAGTACTTGAGTCAGAATAAGCATTATCTATGATTGGTCTGGCTACAAAAGCCGGCAAGGTTGCAAGTGGAGAGTTCTGTACGGAGAAAGAAGTAAAATCCGGAAGAGCATGTCTTGTGATCGTTGCAAGACGATGCATCCAGAATAATACCAAGAAGAAAATTTTCAGAAACGATGTGTGTACTTTTATCAGGTTCCGATCGTATTTTTACAAAGACAAAGAGACATTGGGGCATGCAATGGGTGGGAAAAGAATTCCGCGCATCTTTGGTGGTCCTTGATGAGGGATTCGCAAAAGGTATCCGGAAGCATATAGACACAGAGAATCAGACAATTGCGTAGAGGAGGCAGATCATATGTCAAATAAAGATATAGAAACAAATATAAACGAAAATACAGAAAAATCAGAAACACCAAAGAAAAAGAATATCGTGCATGTATTCCGTCCGCAGAATACACAGAACGGCGGTAATAAAGGAAGAAGATCCGGCGGAAACCGTCAGAATTCCGGACAGGGAAAACAGATGCAGGCAAATAACGGCCGTCCGGCAAAGCGCCCTGCGGCACAGAACACAGCAACAGGAGAGGCACAGGCTCCAAAGAGAACAGAGAAGCCGGCAGCAGAAAGAGCACAGGGCAGACGTCCGGAAAGAAACGAAAGACCGGACAGAAATGAAAGAACAGAAAGATCAAACAGAGACGACAACAGAAATAACCGCGGCAGCGACAGACGCGGCGGCGGAAGAGACGGACGTAGTGATCGTCAGGAAGGAAGAGGAGGACAGAGATTCCAGAGAGGCGACCGTCCGCAGAATGGCCGTTCCGACAGAAATCAGGGAGACCGCGATAACAGATATGACAACAACCGTGGTGATGACAGACAGGGACGCAAATTCGGAGAAAAATCAGATAACAGAAGAAATGACAGAAGAAATAACACAAGCATTCCGGCTCCTGCAATCGAAGGACAGAAACCACAGAGAAAGAATGCCAAGGGAAAAGACGATCACAAGAAGAAAGATTATCGTCGCGATGATGAAGAAAGAATGTCAAAGGGTAAGAAGAAAAACGAGCCGAAGCAGCAGCTTCAGAAACCACAGCAGAAAGAGCAGAAGGTAGAAGAAGAGATCAAACAGATCACAATCCCGGAAGTCCTGACAATCAAAGAACTGGCAGACAAGATGAAGATCGTACCATCTGTGATCGTGAAAAAGCTGTTTATGCAGGGCAAGATTGCTACTGTAAACCAGGAAATCGATTACGAGACAGCAGAAGAGATCGCGCTGGAATTCGATGTCCTGTGTGAGAAGGAAGAAGTTGTAGATGTAATCGAAGAACTTCTGAAGGAAGACGAAGAGGACGAAAAGAAAATGAAGAAACGTCCGCCGGTAGTCTGTGTTATGGGTCACGTTGACCATGGTAAAACTTCTCTTCTGGATGCGATCCGTCATACCAATGTTATTGACCGTGAGGCCGGTGGTATCACACAGCACATTGGTGCGTATGTTGTAGAAATCAACGGAGAGAAGATCACATTCCTGGATACTCCGGGACATGAGGCGTTCACAGCAATGCGTATGCGTGGAGCAAGTTCTACAGATATCGCTGTTCTTGTAGTAGCAGCAGATGATGGTGTTATGCCGCAGACAGTAGAAGCGATCAACCATGCAAAGGCTGCGGGTGTAGAGATCATCGTTGCTGTTAATAAGATGGATAAACCTAGTGCCAACATCGACCGTGTAAAACAGGAACTGACAGAGTATGAACTGATTCCGGAAGACTGGGGCGGAAGCACGATCTTTGTTCCGGTATCTGCCAAGACAGGTGAAGGACTGGAAGATCTGATGGAAATGATCGCTCTGACAGCAGAAGTAATGGAATTAAAGGCAAATCCAAACCGTCGTGCCAGAGGTCTTGTCCTGGAAGCAAAACTGGATAAGGGAAGAGGTTCTGTTGCCAATATCCTGGTTCAGAAGGGAACACTTCGCGTCGGAGATCCAATCGCTGCCGGTTCTGCGTTTGGTAAAGTAAGAGCCATGATGGATGATAAGGGAAGAAGAGTCAAAGAAGCAGGCCCGTCTACACCGGTAGAGATCCTGGGACTGAATGATGTACCGAATGCCGGAGAGGTTATCGTTGGATGCGGAAATGAAAAAGAAGCAAGAAACTTCGCAGAGACATTTATCTCACAGAGCAAAGTAAAACTTCTGGAAGAGACAAAATCCAAACTTTCTCTGGATGATCTGTTTACACAGATCCAGGAGGGTAACTTAAAAGAACTTGGAATCGTCGTAAAAGCAGATGTACAGGGATCTGTAGAAGCAATCAAACAGAGCCTGCTGAAACTCTCGAACGATGAAGTAGTCGTTAAGATCATCCACGGTGGTGTTGGTGCGATCAATGAATCGGATGTAAGTCTTGCTTCTGCATCAAATGCTATTATCATCGGATTCAATGTACGTCCTGATGCAACTGCAAAAGAAACGGCAGACCGTGAAGGTGTAGACATTCGTCTGTACCGTGTCATCTACAATGCGATCGAAGACGTAGAAGCGGCCATGAAAGGTATGCTGGATCCTGTATTTGAGGAGAAAGTACTCGGACACGCAGAAGTACGTCAGACATTCAAGGCTTCGGGAGTCGGAACAATCGCCGGATCTTATGTCCTTGACGGTCTGTTCAAGAGAGACTGTTCTGTCCGCCTGACACGTGACGGTATTGTAATATTTGAAGGACCTCTGGCATCACTGAAGAGATTCAAAGACGATGTAAAAGAAGTAAAAGCAGGTTACGAATGCGGATTCGTATTTGCAAACTTCAATGACATCAAAGAAGGTGACCTCGTAGAGGCATTTGAGATGGTAGAGATTCCACGCTAGGAGTTGATATAAAAATGAGAAAAAGAAGTATTAAGAATACAAGAGTAAATACAGAGGTGCAGCACGAGTTATCGAACATCATCCGCGGGGGATTAAAAGACCCGCGTGTTGCACCGTGGACTTCGGTTGTAGCTGCAGAAGTTGCGCCGGACCTTAAGACATGTAAGGCATATATCAGTGTGCTCGGAGATGCTTACGAGCAGGAACAGACGATCAAGGGTCTGCAGAGTGCGGAAGGATATATCCGCCGGGAACTGGCAAGAACATTGAATCTCCGTAATACACCGGAGATCAGGTTCGTGCTGGATCAGTCCATTGAATATGGTGTCAATATGTCAAAGAAGATCGATGAAGTAACCAAAGACCTGAAAACGGAAGGTGTTGAGGAAGATGCTGAGTAAAGTATTGGAGAATGTGTCCACGATTGCGATCGGCGGACATATACGCCCGGACGGAGACTGTGTGGGTTCCTGCGTGGGACTCGGACAGTATATCCGCGAAAATTACAGTGATAAAACCGTAGACATTTATCTGAAAGATATCCCGGAATCTTTTCATTTCTTAAACGGAACAGAGACAATTCTGGAGTCTGTGGATAATGAAGAAAAAATATATGATCTCTTTATTTCCCTGGATTGCGGGGATACAGACAGACTGGAATATTCCAAACCATTGTTTGTAAAAGCAAAGCATACATTCTGTGTAGATCATCATATCAGCAACATTGGCTTTGCAGAGGTCAATCATATCGTTCCGGAAGCAAGTTCAACATCAGAGCTGGTATACGGACTGTTGGATGAAGAGAGGATTTCTAAAAATGTAGCGGAAGCACTATATCTTGGAATCGTGCATGATACGGGAGTATTCCAGTATTCCTGTGCCGGACCGGAGACATTCCGGGTGGCTGCGAAACTTCTGGAAAAAGGAATTGACGCACCAAAGATCATAGAAGAGACATTCTTTGCGAAATCCTACGCACAGAATCTTGTAATGGGGCGTGCATTGATGGAAAGTATCCTGTTTCTGAATGGAACCGGTATTGCATCTTTTATCCGAAAAGATGTGATGGAGTTTTACGGGGTAGGGCCGAAAGATCTGGAAGGAATTGTAAGTCAGCTCCGTGTAACGGAAGGGGTAGAAGTTGCCGTGTTTATGTATGAACTGAGGCAGAATGAATTCAAAGTAAGCCTCCGTTCAAAAGAGAAGGTCGATGTCAGCAGGATTGCACAGTATTTTGGCGGCGGTGGTCATAAGAAGGCAGCTGGATTTACAATGACAGGAACACCGTTTGATGTGCTGAACAATCTGTCAAAACAGATCGAAGCGCAGATGGAAAAACTGGAAAAGACACAGGAGCAGTAAACTATGATACACGGAATCATTAATGTGTATAAAGAAAAAGGGTTCACTTCCCACGATGTAGTAGCAAAACTCCGTGGGATCGTGGGACAGAAAAAAATCGGACACACCGGAACACTTGATCCGGATGCGACAGGTGTTCTTCCGGTTTGCTTGGGAAAAGCAACCAAGCTTTGTGATCTTCTGACGGATAAGGATAAGACTTATGAGGCAGTTATGCTTCTCGGTATGACAACTGACACACAGGATATCACGGGCAGGATTCTGGAAGAAAAAAAGTACGGAAACACTTACAGCAGATAAAGTAAGAGAAGTAATCGAAAGCTTTATCGGAGACTATGATCAGATTCCACCGATGTATTCGGCACTTAAGGTAAACGGGAAAAAATTATATGAGCTTGCCAGAGAAGGAAAGGTCGTAGAAAGAAAAGCCCGTCCGGTGAAAATCCTGGATATCCGGATCATAGAAATGGATCTTCCGCGGGTCCGTATGGAGGTGTCGTGTTCCAAAGGAACCTATATCAGGACTCTTTGCCACGATATCGGCGAACAGCTTGGATGTGGCGGATGTATGGAATCACTGATCCGTACAAGAGTATCGGCGTTTCAGATAAAGGATGCAAAGACACTGGAAGAAATCGGAGCATTAAAGCAGGAAGGGATGCTTGAGGAGATTCTGGTGCCAATTGATGAAATGTTCCCGTTATATCCAAAGATCACAGTGAAGGATGACTGGAAAGCATTTGCAAAAAACGGGAATCCGCTGGATGAGAAGATGCATGAAAGACGCAGACAGTCAGGAGAAGACAGACAGGTGCGTCTGTATGAGGAATCAGGTAAATT
>ENA-OQDC01001726-OQDC01001726.1-human-gut-metagenome-genome-assembly--contig:-NODE-1726-length-10253-cov-3.575351_pt1 | contig 10253 bp, 15 predicted proteins | sample MGYA00242770_ERZ504601 | MGnify/ENA primary metagenome ERZ504601 (study PRJEB26092, sample SAMD00036305) | human gut metagenome | host: Homo sapiens | study: EMG produced TPA metagenomics assembly of...
CGATTACGGCGTGGGCAACCTGTTCAGCCTGCGCTCCAGCCTGACGCATCTGGGGCTGGAGGCCGTTGTGACCGCCGATGCACAGACCATCCGCAAGGCCGACCGGCTCATCCTGCCGGGGGTGGGTGCCTTTGGCGATGCCATGGACAAGCTCTCGGCTACCGGTCTGGTGCCGGTCATCCGGGAGCAGGCGGCGCAAAAGCCCCTGCTGGGCATCTGCCTGGGAATGCAGCTGCTCTTTGAAAAAAGCTATGAGTACGGTGAGCATGCAGGCCTGGGCTTTGTCAAAGGCGAGGTCTGCCCACTGGAGCCTGACCTGAAAGACAAAACCCTCAAGGAGCCGCAGATCGGCTGGAATGCCCTGCACATCGTACGGGATGACCCGCTCTTCCGATACATCCGTGAGGGCGAGTATGTCTATTACGTCCACAGCTACTACGGCAAAAATTGTACCGAGAGTACACTTGCTGTCAGCGATTACTCCATCCCCGTGACCGGCGTGGTCAGGGCGGGCAGGGTGTACGGCACCCAGTTCCACCCCGAAAAGAGCGGGGAGACGGGGCTGCGGATTTTGAAGGCGTTTGCAGAATTGTAAACTGGCTCGCCCTCTCAGTCAAGGCCTGACGGCTTTGCGAAGCAAAGACGGAGAGGGTAAGGCCGCTAAAGGAGAAACTATGAATCTATTCCCAGCCATTGACCTGCAAGGCGGCAAAGTTGTCCGCCTGACGCAGGGAGATTACGACTGTATGACTGTTTACGGAGATGACCCCTGCGCACAAGCCCGGCAGTTTGTGGAGGCCGGGGCCAGGTATCTCCACGTTGTGGATCTGGACGGCGCAAAGGACGGCACCCTTTCCAACTACGGATCCATTGCCGCGCTGGCAAAGCAGGGCGGCTTGTACATCGAGGTGGGCGGCGGCATCCGCACGGAGGAGCGCATTAAAAAATACCTTTCTCTGGGCGTGGATCGCTGCATCCTGGGCAGCGTGGCCGTGACGGATTTTGATTTCACGGCCCGGATGCTGAAACGCTACGGCGAACGGATCGCCGTGGGGGTGGATGCCAAAGATGGATTTGTTGCCATCCACGGGTGGAAGGAGGTCAGCGCCGAAAAGGGCGTGGATTTCTGCAGGCGGCTGGCAGATGCCGGATGCACGGCCATCATCTACACCGACATTGGCCCTGTGATGGTGCCATGCAGGGCACGAATCTGGCGCTGTACCGCCAGCTGGCGGCAGAGGTGCCGGGCGTGGCCTTCACGGCCAGCGGCGGCATCTCGTCGGAGGCCGAGCTGTTGGAACTGAAAAAGATGGGCACCGCTGCCGCGATCCTGGGCAAGAGCCTGTATACCGGGGCACTGGATCTGAAACGTTGTGTAGAACTGGTGCAGAATTAAACGGAGGGGAACGAAAATGATCACAAACGCATCATTCCCTGTCTGGATGTCCGGAATGGCCGGGTGGTCAAGGGCACGAATTTTGAGGGCATCCGGGACGTGGCCGACCCGGTGGAAATGGCCCGCATGTACAACGCTGCCGGTGCCGACGAGCTGGTGTTCTACGATATCACCGCCAGCTTTGAGGGCCGTGCTCTGTTCACCGATATCCTGACCCGGGTGGCAAGCGAGATCTTCATCCCACTGACCGTAGGCGGCGGCATCAACACGCTGGAGGATTTTGACCGGGTGCTGAAATGCGGTGCCGATAAGGTCAGCGTCAACTCGGGCGCTCTGCGGGACCCCGGCCTCATCCCGGCGGCGGCCCGGAAATACGGCGATCAGTGCGTGGTGCTCTCGGCGGACGTGAAGCGGGTGAACGGCCAGTTCCGGGTGTTCGCCAAGGGTGGGCGCGAGGATACCGGCCGGGACGCGCTGGACTGGATCAGCTGGTGCGCGGCGCATGGTGCGGGGGAGATCTGCCTGAACAGCATTGACACCGATGGTGTCCGCACCGGCTTCGATCTCGAGATGTTGGACGCGGTCGCTGCCCGGGTGAATGTGCCCATCATCGCAAGCGGCGGCGCGGGCAGAAAGGAAGATTTCCTTGAGCTGTTCCACCACAAGGGCATCGACGCGGGCCTTGCGGCGGGCATTTTCCACCAGAAACTGCTGACCATCCACGACCTGAAAACCTATCTGAATGAAAATGGTGTCGAAATGCGGCTGTAAGCTCTTGCGTTTCGGGCAACTTTAGGATAAACTGTAAGTATCCCCTTTGGGGAGGGAGTATTGACCATGGAACTGAAATTTGATGAAAAGGGCCTCATTCCTGCCATCGTGCAGGATCACTACACCAAAGAGGTGCTCACCCTTGCCTACATGAACGCCGAGACGCTGGCACTGACCATTGCCGAGGGGCGTACGGTGTTCTGGAGCCGGAGCCGTCAGGAGATCTGGCGCAAGGGCGATACCAGCGGCAATGTCCAGCATGTGGTGTCCATCACTGCAGACTGCGACAAGGACGCACTGGTGGTGGAGGTGGTCAAGGATGGCCCTGCCTGCCATACCGGTGCCGAGAGCTGCTTCTTCAACGAAGTGTATGTCTCGCCGGAGCTCAAGCAGTTCAGCTGGCAGGGGCTTTACGAACTCATCCAGGGCCGCAGGGATCGTCCCCAGGAAGGCAGCTACACCACCTACCTGTTCGAGAAGGGCAAGGAGAAGATCCTGAAAAAGGTGGGCGAGGAGTGCACCGAGGTCATCATTGCGGGAGAAAAAGAGGACAAGGCCGAGACCATCTATGAGATCAGCGACCTGGCATACCATGTGCTGGTGCTGATGGTGCAGGCGGGCATCACGGTGGAAGAGATCACCCGTGAGCTGGAAAAACGACACGTCATTGACCACAAGGTCAAACAGGAAAGGATGCAGTGATTTAGTTATGGCAGATTATAAGAAGTCCAGTGTTCATTGCCACTCGACGATGTGCGATGGCAGAAATACCTTGCAGGAAATGGCCAGTGCCGCCTGTGCACAGGGCCTGACGACCCTGGGCTTCTCCGGCCATAGCTATACTCAGCGGGACCGCGAGTACTGCATGAGCCCCAGCCGCACCGCCCAGTACAAGGCCACCATTGCAAAACTCAAGGCAGAGTACAAGGGTAAGGTAGACATCCTCTGCGGCATCGAGTGGGACAGCCTGAGCGAGGACAAGCCCGAGAACTACGATTACTGGATCGGTGCGGCCCATCACCTGTACGGCAAGAACACCGGCAAGTACTACGAGATCGACTTCCGCCCGCAGGATCTGCACGACTGCATCTTTGATGATTTCGACGGTGACCCGCTGGCCGCGGTGGAGGCCTACTTTGCAGAGGTGGAGAAGGTTGCCGCCAAGGGCCCGGATATCCTGGCTCACATCGACCTCATCAAGAAGCTGAACGGCGAGGGTGAGTTCTTTGATGAAGAGGCTCCCCGCTACCGGGCCGCTGCCCTCAAAGCCCTGAGCGCAGCCAAAGAGCACAACTGCCTGCTGGAAGTGAACACCGGCGGCGTTTACCGCGGCTACCGCAAGGACTTCTACCCCAGTGCATGGATGCTGGAGGAGTGGAACAAGATGGGCGGCAAGGTCATCATCACCTCCGACTCCCACGATGTTTCCAGCCTGACCTTCGGCTTTGAGGAAGCCGCCGCCGCCATCAAGGCAGCTGGTTTCACCAGCGTGGAGGTGCTGACCGGCCACGGCTTTGAGACCCAGGAGCTGTAAAAGAAAAATAAAGCACAACCCTCTCCGTTTTTGCTGTGCAATGCCGGGGAGGGTTGTTTTCCGTAAACTGTGAGGAACCTTATGACCCAAACTGCGAAAAAATCCCCCTTCAGCATGAATGTGGACCTGATGCACGGGCCCATTTTCAAAAACCTGCTGCTGTTCATGCTGCCCATCTTCATCTCCAGCCTGTTCCAGCAGCTCTATAACACCGTGGACACCATGATCGTGGGCAATGTGCTGGGCGATACAGCCCTTGCCGCCATTGGCTCCTGCGGCTCGATCTACGAGCTTCTGGTCGGTTTTTGGCCTCGGTATCGGCAACGGCCTTGCAATCGTTGCAGCGCGCTCCTACGGGGCGCAGGATCACGATCTGCTCAAAAAGACCGTGGCAGGCTCACTGGTCATCGGTCTGGTGGCTTCCCTCTGCATTACGCTGGCAGGTGTGCTGGGCCTGCACCCGCTGCTCCTCATGCTGGACACCCCGGCGGAGATCCTGGACGATGCGTACCGCTACATCCTGACCATCGATCTGGGCGTGCTGGTCATGTTCGCCTATAACCTCTGCGCGGGCTTGCTGCGCGCCATTGGCAACAGCGTGTGCCGCTGGTGTTCCTGCTCATCTCCTCGGGCCTGAATGTGGTGGCTGGATCTCCTGTTCATTGCAAGAATGGGCATGGGGGTGCAGGGGGCGGCTGTGGCTACGGTCATCTCGCAGGGCGTTTCGGTGGTGCTCTGCATCCTGTACATCTTCCTCAGAGTGAAGATCCTGCTTCCGGAAAAACAGCATTTCAGGGTGGGCAGTCACCTTTACTGGGAGTTGTTCAGCCAGAGCATCTCCATGGGCCTGATGAGCAGCATCGTCTCGGCTGGCTCGGTGGTGCTGCAGTACGGCATCAATGGGCTGGGTACGCTGGTCATCGCCGGTCACACCGCCGCCAGGAAGCTGTTCTCCTTTACCACCATGCCGGTCATGGCCATGGCATCGGCATGCTCCACGTTTGTTTCCCAGAACCGCGGCGCAAACCAGCCGGAGCGTGTCCGCAAGGGCATGAAGGAGATCGCCCTGTACAGCGTGGCAGTGGCCGTGCTGGCGATCTTTCTGATGCAGCTGGGCGCAGAGTGGATGGTGCGGCTCATCTCCGGCTCCAGCGAGCCTGTGGTTCTGGAAAACGGCGCACGGTATCTGCTCTGGAACGCGCCCTTCTACTCGGTGCTGGGTGTTCTGCTGGCCACCCGCTATGCCCTGCAGAGCCTGGGGCAGAAGGTCCTGCCCCTCTTCTCCAGTGTCATCGAGCTGGTGGGCAAGGTGGTATTCGTGCTCTTCTTCATTCCGAAGTTTGCCTATAACGCCGTCATCCTCTGTGAGCCCATCATCTGGTGCTTCATGGCGGCGTACCTCGTGCTGGTCTACCTGCACGACCCGTTTGTGTTCCCGAAAAAAAACAGAATAAGGAAAAGACCCGGCTGCCGATGACAGCCGGGTCTTTGTGTCTGCAGGAAGTGGATGAAACGGATCGGGCAATGGGGCTTACAGTGCCGAATAGCCGAAGCTGTTGACCAGTGCATCGATATGCTGGCCCGCCTTGCACATGGGGCACTCGCGGGAATCGAAGCTGGCGTAATCGGGCAGGTTGGAGGGGTCAAAAATAGAGGTGACCGGGATGCCCAGGCACTCGGCGGCGGTGGCGAAGATGGCGCTCAGGCCTGCCACAGTGCCGCCGTAGTAGTTGATCGCCTCGATCGCGGCCTGCACGGTGTAGCCGGTGGTGATGGAAGCAGCCAGGATCAGCACGTGCTTGCCCTTGACCATGGGGGCCAGATTGTCGCGCAGGATGATCTGGCTGCCGGTGGTGTACTCCGGGGTGATGACATAGATGGTCTGGTGGGCGTTCATGTTGGCAAACCGTCCTTGGTCAGCTCGTTGGCAAGGCAGGTGCCGATGACCTGTGTGCCGTCCAGGCAGAGGACAGTATCCACGATGGTGTTGTGCTGGTAGGCAGCCACCAGCTCTTTTGCCACGGCCTTTGCCTCGGAAAGGCGGGACTTCTGGGTGGTGACATCGATATAGTAATTGATGTGGCTGTGGCTGGTTGCGAAATGGCCCTTTGCCACACGCAGGAACAGATTGCTCTTGTTGGTGGGAAGCTTTACCATGTTGATCATAACTGCAACACTCCTGTTCTGTCAAACTACGGCCCATGGCCTTTTTGAGCGGAAACACAAACAGCGCGGCGGCCCCTGCCGCTGCGCTCCCATTCTTTTCCATGAACCTATGGTATCAGAAAATGCGGGTGTGCACAAGATACAGAATTGCTGAAAATTTGAAGAAAAATTGAGACATTTTGCCAGCACAAACGGTGCAAAAAAGCCGCCCGGCTTTTCCGGACGGCTTGGGATGTACGTTGGGGAGATTACTTGCTGGAGGTGGAACCGGAGCTGGCGCTCGCAGCACGAGCCAGAACCCAGTTCATGGAATACTCGGCATACTGCAGGTCGGGGCAGTAGGTAAAGACCAGCTTTTCGCCCTCAGCCAGAGAGGCGTTGAGCGTGATGGTGCCCTTATTGATAGCGCTGTTTGCCAGGTTGGTGTCCAGCAGGGAAGCGTCGATCTTAAGCTCGTTGCTGGTTCCACCAACATACTTTGCCTTCTGCTTGCCGTCCTTACCGTAGACGATCGCCTTGAAGTTGCTGGGCTGGATGGGCAGGTTGTTGGTGCGGCCAACGGTGATCTGGAAGGGGAAGGTAATGGAATTGCCGGTCAGGTTAATATCCTTGTACTTCTTGGCATTGTCATCGTAGGTACCAAGAACAGCATTGATCTGCAGAACAGTGATGGAACCGGCACCATCGCAGTACAGGTTCTTGGTATCGGTCTGATCACAGCCGGAGAAGAGGCTGGCACCCGCAACGGCCACAGCTGCAACAGCGGAGTATTTCAGGAAAGAGCGGCGAGAAAATGCTAACGACATAATCGTTCCTCCTTATAATGTGCAAAGCGCACGAAAATGCCAAAAGGCTCTGCCTATACAATAGGCGAAACGGGGGCGAATGTCAATGGTTTTCACAAATATTTTGTGAAATTTTCCCACCGCCGCCGTGCAAATCATACGAAATTTCGTCCTGATCAATCAGGCTTTGGTCAGGTCGGAGGCGTTGATGGTAAAGTTCAGGGTCTTGCCGGAAACAAAGGTCGGGGTGTAGGTCACACCGATCTGCTGCCAGGTGGTGGGCACCATGCAGACCAGCTCAATGTAGCCTGCACCCTGCGGGGGAATGGCAGAGGCCGTGGTAAAGCTCTCGGTGGTGCTGTCGTACAGCTGGACATAAGCGCCGCCCTCGGCTGCCTGACCGTCGCAGGTGAAGGAGAAGTCGGTGGTGGAAGCGGACAGAGCGTGGAAGTAACCGGCAGTGTTGGCAGCGATCTGCTCCGGGGTATCCAGAGGATAGGCCTCGCCGATCTCCTGAATGTTCTGTGCGCCGATGGCAAAGGTGTCGCGGCTGGAACGGTTTGCAGAGGTGATCAGCATGGCAATGTACTCATAGCCCTCAGCATCGGGGGCACTTGCCAGAGTAAAGACGCTGGTCAGCTGGACCGCCAGATTGTTCCAGTTGCTGATCTTATCGCCGACCTTGACCTCGATGGAAGAGTTATCGCCGGCCTGGCAGCCGCCCAGCACAGCAGCAGCGCCCAGAGCAGCGGCAGAAGCACCGGTGACCTTGAGGAAGGTGCGGCGGGAAATCTTGTTCGACATAAAGCTTGCCTCCTTAATCAATGGCAGAAATCTTTTTCTTCGCTGATTCGTTTATAGCATTTTTTACCGGAAATTGCAAGGCCCTGGGCACAGAATTAACAGGAGTTTCACACAGAAGCTCACTGGTTGGGGTCCAGGCCGCGCACATGGGTCTCGCTGGTCTTGACCAGATTCAGCAGGCTGGGGGTGTACAGCGGGTATTCCCGGGTCAGGCTCTCGGTGGTCATGGCAAGGCAGGAGGGGTCTTTTACGCCCTCGGCACCGTTCAGGTCCTCACCGGCCAGCAGGTCCTCCACGTTGCTCTCGCTCATCCGCATCACGGCATCGGAGTAGCCGGGCCAGCGGCGGGCCTCCACGCTGAACAGGCTCTGGGCGTTGTGGGGTTCGGCGGAATAGAGCAGGCGGAACATCTTGGCCACCGCCATCATCAGGTAGGTGCTGACCTCGGTGGTCAGGGCCTTGCTGTGGCACTCGGCGATCTTAGCGTACAGCACGTTCAGGCTGTTGGAGATCAGCTTTTTGTTCATGGTGGGCAGAACGCTGCCGTGGTAGACGTTGTCCTTCATCTTATCGGGGTTGGGCAGGTCATCGGCGTTCAGCATCATGCCGTTGCGCTCAGCCGAGCGGCCCAGCAGGTAATCGCAGGACACATTATAGTAATCCGCTACCCGGACAACAAAGTCCAGACCGCACTCGCGGATGCCCTTTTCGTAGTGGGAGAGCAGTGCCTGGGACACCCCAAGGTCCTCCGCGGCCTGCTTCTGGGTGATGCCGCGCTCCTTGCGCAGCAGCTTGATGATACGGTTGAATTCCATGATTTTGGACTCCTCAGTAGTGGAAATTGAACTTCTTTGAGTTTTGGTTTACAACATGTTGATTATACACAGTGGAAAACAAAAAGTAAAGCAAGAAAAGTGACGGAAATTCTCGTCGTTTTTCGTCATTTTTGTCAAAAGGCTTGCTCCGGATACCATATCTATGCTAAACTAAAGATAATCAACGCATATTTTGTGGCGCACGGCCCGGGCAGGATGCCCACTGCCGGTGCGAAATTTTACAGCAAAGAGGAACTCTTTGCCAGATAGAGGTGTTTTTCCATGAAAACGTTCAAACTTCATCTCATCCGCCACGGCATGACGGCCGGTAATCTGCAGGGCCTGTACATCGGCAGCGGTACGGACATCCCCCTGTGTGATGAGGGCCGCGCCCAGCTGAAGGAGCTGAAGGAGCGGTTCGAGTATCCGCAGGTGGACACGGTGTTCTCCTCCCCGCTGGTGCGCGCTGTGGAGACAGCGAACATTCTGTTCCCCAATGCAGGCCACCAGTTCACAGTGCACGACCTGCGGGAAGCGGGCTTTGGCGTGTTTGAGAACCGCCCCGTGAAGGATCTGGTCAAGGAGGAGGATTTCAAAAAGTGGATCACCCCCGGCTCCGGCTTTGTGCCCGAGGGAGCAGAGCCCACCGAGCAGTTCCACGCCCGCTGCGCCGAGACCCTGCTCAAGCTGTTTGAGTATATGATCCGGATGGATGTGACCGAGGCTGCCTGCGTGACCCATGGCGGCGTGATCATGAGTATGCTGAGCCAGCGCGCGCTGCCCTCCCGCCACCCGGAACAGTGGATGGCCGACCCCGGCTGCGGCTATACCGTCCAGACCGACGTGCAGCTCTGGATGCGCGACCGTCTGGTGGAGGCCATCGACATCGTCCCCTTTGGTTACGCCGATACCCTGCGCGGGCAGGCAGAAGCCGAGGAAAACGAGGCATTTGAGTAAGAATCTTTGCCGCGCCGCTCTGAAAATATCCAAAACACGTAAAATCGCGGAAGAACAGGTAAAATTCCGGGCAAATCTCTTGACAGAAAGCCCGGAATTTACTATTGTATAAAGAGAACTTATTTTCCCGTTAGGAGGAATCCCCGATGTCACAATCCCTGTCCCGCCGCTCGTTCCTGAAATATGCCGGTTCCGGCGCAGTCAGTCTGGCTGCTGCCCTGCTCACCGGTGTTTCGGGCGCGGCTCTGGCCCCCTGCTATGAGGGAGAACCTGCTCTGTTGGACGGCAAGGCGGCAGTGGAGCTGCTGGGCTATGCGCCTGCCCCGGAGCTGGACAGCACGCTGGTCTATCTGTCGGTGGAGAACCTCTCGGCCCGGCCGCTGGCTGTGGGTGCCAGCTACCTGCAGAGCCGTGGGCTGGACAGCAGGAATGCCCTGTACAGCCTGGGCACCGGCCTGACTGCCCTGTGTGATAGCAGACAGGTGCGGGTGGGCAGCTTTGCAGCTCCCCTCTACGGTGAGAATGCGGCAGATGCCTCTGCCTTTACCCCTGAATCTTTCCGCAGGGCGCGGGGCGATGCTCCACTGTTTCTGCGAGACCCCGGCGGACTGGCAGACGCTGGAGCTGATCTATCAGCCTGACTTTGCCGCAGGCCCAGACCGTCCATTTTGTGGTGCGCCGGGATGCCGATGAGGTCCATCTGGGTGCGGTGCCTGCCACCCTTGCCGTAGGTGGGCAGCGTGGTCGATCTGTAAATAGCTAGCGTAAAAGAGACGGTTCTGCATCGGATTGCAGGACCGTCTCTTTTGCTTATAACAGGTTTTCCCCGGTGGAGTTCTGCACGGTGAGCTCCTGCCCGGTCAGGCTGGACACCAGCGCCAGATAGCTGCGGCCCTGCCGTCAGGGTCAGGGGGGCGGCCGTTGGAATCATACAGGAAGAAGGTGGTCTCGCTGCCCTGCGGTCCAGGTGATGTTCCACAGGTGGCCCTCGTTGAGCCAGACCCCGCCGCCCATGGTCAGGTCGT
>ENA-OQDC01001731-OQDC01001731.1-human-gut-metagenome-genome-assembly--contig:-NODE-1731-length-10209-cov-2.890795_pt1 | contig 10209 bp, 13 predicted proteins | sample MGYA00242770_ERZ504601 | MGnify/ENA primary metagenome ERZ504601 (study PRJEB26092, sample SAMD00036305) | human gut metagenome | host: Homo sapiens | study: EMG produced TPA metagenomics assembly of...
CGACGTTGGAGCGAAGAACGAAATTTATAAATTGATGAATCAGCTGGCAGAACAGGGCAAAGCCATTATTATGATTTCCTCTGAAATGACTGAGATCTTACGTATGAGTGACAGAATCGTCGTAATGTGTGAAGGAAAGAAAACTGGTGAGCTGGATAATTTCCGAGGCTACACAGGAAAATATCATGAACATGGCTACACGAGAGATAGAGTAGGAGGAAGTAAAAATGGCAAATAAGACAACAAAGACGGCTGGCACAAACAAGTCGTTCATTGACAGAATGGGAGGACAGAAATTCATCGTTTTTCCTGATCGTAATCGCAATGTTCATCTTCTTTTGTGCAATGAGTCCGGGATTTAGCAAAATATACAACATTTGTAAGTATTCTGGATTATTCTTACTACATTGCGTTGATGGCAATCGGAGTTGCATTTCCGCTGATGACAGGTGGTGTAGACCTTTCCATCGGTACAGGACTGATCTGTTATTCACTGGTAGGCGGATACCTGATCGTACATCAGGGATGGCCGACAGCAGCGGGTATGCTGGTAAGTATTTTAATGGGTGTTGCAATTGGTGTACTCAATGGTGTTCTGGTAGCGATCATGGATCTTCCGGCTTTCCTGGCAACCTTATGTACATCGATGATCGCCAGAGGTATTGGTACAATCGTAGTAGGCGGATTTGGTATTCCTTGGCCGGTAGCAGGATCACCGGAAGGATGGTTCAGAAATATCTTTAAGATTAAAACAGATGGTATGAACATTCCAATCGGATTTTTATGGATCATCTTACTTGTAATCCTTATGACATTCGTATTGAACCATACAAGAATCGGACGTTACACACTGGCAATCGGAAGTAACAAAGAGGCAACAAGACTCTCAGGAGTTAATGTTAAATTTTACCACATCATGGCATATGTGATCTGTGGATTCTTTGCAGGACTGGCAGCAATTTCCTACTCTGCAATCTTTGCAACAGTTCAGCCGGGTAGTGGAGCAGGATTTGAGCTGGAGGCGATCGGTGGAGCAATCATCGGTGGCGTATCCATGACAGGTGGTGTGGGAAGCATCACTGGTACACTTGCAGGTGTATTCGTAATCTGTCTGTTAAAGACAGGACTTCCTTTCATCGGACTGACAGCAAACTGGCAGCAGATCATCACAGGTTTTGTATTGATCGCAGCTGTATTGATTGATATCTTCAAGAGAAAGAAAGAAGCAGCTTAATTTGTGTCAGATTGAAAAGATAGAATAGCAGACCGGCGTCGGGAATCTAGGGATTCCCCCGGCTGTTACTATAGAAAAGAGGAGGCTGCACCTCGGCTTGCAGTCAGAAAACATATCTTAGGAGGATAAGAACTATGAAAAAGAAAAGTTTTAGCAGTGTTACTTGGCGGATGTATGGTAGCAGGATTGTTAGCAAGGATGTGGCGGCGGAGGAGACGACGCTAAGACATCTGATGATGGAAGCAAGGATTCTGGAAAGAGCGGCGGATATAACTTCGAAGTTGTTGTAAAGAGCTTCCAGTCTACATACTGGCAGGCAGCGAAACAGGGTATCGATACAGCAGCAAAAGAGCTTGGTGTAAAATGTAACACAACAGGACCAAACGCTGAGTCTGATATCGCTGATCAGGTAAACATGCTGAACAATGCGATCAATAAAGCTCCGGACGGAATCGCACTGGCAGCTTGTGACCAGAGTTCTGTTCTGAAATCTCTGCAGAATGCGCTGGATAAGAAAATCCCTGTAGTTTGCTTCGATACAGGTGTAGCAGATGCTCCGGAAGGATCTGTATATGCAACAGTTGTTACTAACAACGAAGAAGCTGGTGGAATTGCAGCAGAAAAAATGTACGAAGCTCTGAAAGATCAGCTTGCAAACGCAAAAGATGCTGTAAGAATTGGTGAAGTAAACCAGGATGCTACATCCGGAAACATCACAGGACGTGGTATGGGATTCATCAATAAATTTAAAGAACTTGCTGAAGCTGACGGAAAGAAAGTTGCAGTAGTTGGAAATGAATACTATGTAAACCTTGTTGAGAACAATGCAAAAGAAGCTGATGCTGATATCATCATCGAAGTAGCTGTACCTGCACAGACAACAGTAGAACTGTCTGCTACAGAAGCTTCTAACATCATGAACAAAAAAGATACAATCGCTATGTTCGGTTCTAACCAGGTAACAGCAGAAGGTCTTCTGACAGCAAACCAGAACCTGGATGTACTTGGAGCAGGAGATGGAAAGATCCTTGGTGTAGGATTTGATGCTGGTTCAACACAGAAAGCAGCTGTAAAAGACGGAACATTACTTGGATCTGTAACACAGGCTCCAGTAGATCAGGGAAGAATCGCTATTGAGACTCTGAATGACATCTGCGAAGGAAAAGAAGTAAAAGACGTAGAGACAGCTTGCTACTGGTACGATGCAGAAACAATGGAAGATGCAGAAATCGCACCAAACCTTTACGACTAATCTTTTGCTGATCAAACAGTAAAAAGTGATATCTAAGGAGAAACCGGGGGTTTTCCCGGTTTCTTTTATGAAAGACAAACACTCAGGAGGAACACACATATGCTCAATGGAATAGAAACTATTTTTGATAATACAACCCAAATGCTTCGGCAATTTAAAGAAAAAATCATTTGAAAAAAATACACAGGATTTTATCGATTCCTACGGACATTATTTCCGGGAAATGACAGAATATGTGGACAGTATTTCCGATAAAGAGCGGGCAGCAGAAGAAATTGCAGATACACTGATAAATCGTGTAGAGAAGAAGTTTGCTTCGAAAAAAGGAAAAATTGATTCCAGAACACAGGTGGATTTGAATTTTTTTATGATCTATTACGTTTTTCCTACAATTTTGGGGACTGAGCACGAGTATGCGAAGCTGATCGCTGACAGCATCTGCAGTGCATGGGGAAAACGATTTAAAGAGAGTCAGATTCAGTATACAGATTATGATACATTGTACGGATCATTCAGGGAAAAGATTTTTGGTATTTTTTAAAAAGAGTTTCGCCAGAGCAGCATGGTGAACATCGAGTTATTCTGAGGGTTTCAATTCAGGTATGTAAAATAAGAGTGTTTTCAGACGATTACGGGGATTCCCCGCAGGTAAGTGAGAGAGGCTTATTCTGCGGGGAACTTTTTGTAATATAAGAAAGTGGTATATTTTTATATTTTAAGATATTTTTTTGGCGTGGTTCCTTTGTATTTTTTGAATGTTTTGATGAAATAACTCAGATCATTGAATCCGGAGGCGTAGGCAATTTCTGTGATCGACAGATCCGTTGTGATCAACTGGTAACAGGCGCGTTCAATACGATAATAATTGAGGTAATCAATCGGTGTCCGATGCGTCATCTCGTGAAAAAAGCGGCAGAAATATTTGGGTGACATATTTACACTTCCGGAGATTTCTTCCAATGTAAGAGGAAGATTATAGGAAGATTCCATAAATTCCAATGCCTGCTTCAGCTGCAAAATCCTTTTGTGGCTTCGGTGTTCCTCATCCGGTGCGTTTTTACAGAAACCTTCACTGAAGAGAGTGCCGAAAAACTGATACATGGCGCCGAAAACTACAAGCTGATACCCCTCTTTTTTGGAGGCTGCCGCATCAAAAAGTGTCCAGAGTGTGCGGTGGATCGTATTGCAGATTTTCGGATAGTGCGTCTGGACGGAAACCTCATGATCTGTGATCTGGCGAAGAAGACGACAGCAGGAATCCGTCTTGTTCATCAGCATATTCATATCGAACACCAGACATTCGTATACGCAATCATCGGGAATACCGGAATGGATCGAACCGGCTGGGATGAAAATACTGTCTCCTGCTTCTGCAAGAAATTCAATTTCATCAATGGTAACAGTCAGAGATCCACTTAGGATGCGGATCAGCTCAAATTCTACATGCCAGTGAAAGGACATGACATACTGCGGATGGGAAGCAGTGACGTGATAATATTCCAGGGGAAAGTCAGCAGTTCCTCTTCTTCTGTTTTCTCTGTAGTTGATATATTGCATAAGATACTCCTAGGTGAATATTGTTATATTTTTTACTATTATAGCACAAGTAAAAAGAAGCACACAATGCTAAAATAAAATCAGTAATGGTTAAGAACCTTTGAAAGGAGGCATATCAGTGAGCGATAAGAAAAAGCAAGTTCTGGCGTTTGATTTCGGAGGCGGAAGCGGACGTGCGATTCTGGGAACTCTGGAAAACGGGAAAATCCATATGGAAGAAGTTCATCGTTTTTCCAATGATCCGGTAATCGTAAACGGAACCATGTATTGGGACACACTGAGACATTTTTTTGAGATTAAACAAGGCATTGTAAAAGCAAAACAAAAAGGCGGCTTTGAGAGTATCGGAATTGACACATGGGGCGTTGATTTCGGACTTTTGGACGAGCATGGCGATCTGCTTGAGAGTGCCGTACATTATAGAGATGACAGAACTCTTGGAATGCAGGAAGAAGTTTTTTAAAGTCATTCCAAAGGAGGAAGTCTACAATTTAACAGGAAATCAGTTTGAAAACTTTAATACTATTTTCCAGTTGTACTCTCTGGTTCAGAAGAGACCATGGATTCTGGAAAAAGCAGATACGCTGCTTTTGACACCGGATTTATTTAATTATTTCCTGACCGGTGAAAAGAAAGCAGAGTATACCATGGCAACGACCACACAGCTGATGGATGCAAAGAACAAAGTCTGGTCTGACCGGATTTTAGAGGCACTTCAGATTCCGAAGAAGATTCTTCCGGAGATCGTTCCGAGCGGTACAGTTGTAGGTACACTTCAGCCATCAATCTGTGAAGAACTTGGTGTAGAGCCTGCGAAAGTCATTGCAATCACAGGACATGATACACAGAGTGCGGTTGTTTCTGTTCCGACGCAGGAGAAAGATTTCATCTTTATCAGCTGCGGAACATGGAGTCTTTTCGGTACAGAACTCGACGGACCAATCATCGGTGAGAAGTCACTGGAGTGCAACGTCAGCAACGAAGGCGGATATGGCAATACAACGACACTGTTGAAGAATATTATCGGACTGTGGCTTGCTCAGGAGAGCAGAAGACAGTGGATTCGTGAAGGGCAGGAATATTCATTCGGAGAGCTGGAGCAGATGGCACAGAAAGCAGGACCGTTCCAGAGTTTTATCGATCCGGATGCACCGGAGTTCGTTCCGGCAGGAAATGTACCGGAGCGTATTCGTGAGTTCTGCCGCAGAACCGGACAGAAAGTACCGGAGACGATTGGTGAGATCATGTGCTGTATCAATCAGAGTCTGGCTCTGAAATACAGATATGCACTGGAACAGATTGAAAGCTGTACAGACAAACATTATTCCGTGATCAATATGATCGGAGGAGGAATCCAGAGCAAACTGCTTTGTCAGATGACAGCCGGAGCAAGCGGACGTAAAGTCATTGCAGGACCGGTAGAGGCAACAGCTCTTGGAAACATTGCTGTTCAGCTGATGTCACTTGGAGAGATTAAAGATGTGGCAGAGGCAAGACAGATCATTGCAAATTCAGAAACTACATATGAGTATCTCCCGCAGGATGCGGAAAAATGGGATGCTGCATATGAGAAATTTAAAACATTTATTCAATAATTTTCAAGGAGGAATGTCATTATGGCAGAATCAAGATTAATCGGAGGATATCCTGTAATTGGTATCAGACCAACAATTGACGGAAGAAGAGGAGCATTAAAAGTTCGTGAATCTCTGGAAGATCAAGACAATGGGAATGGACAAAAGCTGCAAAAAAATTGTTTGAAGAGAATTTAAGATATTCCAATGGAGAACCAGTAAAAGTAGTAATCGCTGACACAACAATCGGACGTGTTGCAGAATCTGCAGCATGTGCTGAAAAATTCAAAAAAGAAGGCGTTGACATTACACTGACAGTGACACCATGCTGGTGCTACGGATCAGAGACAATGGATATGGATCCTATGACGATCAAAGGTGTATGGGGACTGAATGCAACAGAGAGACCGGGAGCTGTATATCTGGCATCCGTTCTGGCTACACATGCACAGAAAGGTCTTCCTGCATTTGGAATCTACGGACATGACGTTGTAGATGCAGATGATTCTGAAATCGGCGACGATATCAAAGAAAAACTGTTAAGATTCGGACGTGCGGCAGTTGCAGCAGCATCCATGAGAGGAAAATCTTACCTCCAGATCGGATCTATCTGTATGGGAATCGGCGGATCTATCATCGATTCTGATTTCATCGAGTCATACCTTGGTATGAGAGTTGAGTCTGTAGACGAGGTAGAGATCATCCGTCGTATGACAGAGGGAATCTACGATGAAGCAGAATTCCAGAAAGCTCTTGCATGGGCAAAAGAAAAATGTATCATCGGATTCGATAAGAACCCTGACGAACTGAAGATGAGCGAAGAAAAGAAAGCAGAGCAGTTCGAATTCGTTGTTAAGATGGCAGTTATCATCAAAGACTTGATGAATGGAAAATAAAAAACCTTCCGGAAGGATGCGAAGAAGAAGCAGTTGGACACAATGCGATCGCAGCCGGATTCCAGGGACAGAGACAGTGGACAGACTTCTATCCAAACGGAGACTTTGCAGAAGCAATCCTGAACAGTTCCTTCGACTGGAACGGAGCAAGAGAGCCATACGTTCTGCAACAGAGAACGACGTATTGAATGGTCTTGGAATGCTGTTCATGAAACTTTTGACAAACAAAGCTCAGATTTTCGCTGATGTTCGTACATACTGGAGCGGAGACGCTGTGAAGAGAGTAACAGGATATGAGATCGAAGGAAAAGCAAAAGAAGCGGATGGTTTCATTCACCTGATCAACTCAGGAGCTGCATGTCTGGATGCAAACGGAGAATCCAAAGATGCAGACGGAAACAATGTAATGAAAGCCTGGTATGATGTAACAGAAGAAGATCAGGATGCAATGCTCAAAGCAACAACATGGAATGCAGCTGACAACGGATACTTCCGTGGAGGCGGATTCTCTTCTCGTTTCCTGACACAGGCTGAGATGCCGGCAACTATGATCCGTCTGAACCTTGTGAAAGGACTTGGACCGGTTCTTCAGATCGCAGAAGGATGGACTCTGAACCTTCCAGACGAAGTTTCTGACAAACTTTGGAAGAGAACAGACTACACATGGCCATGTACATGGTTTGCACCAAGATGTACAGGAAAAGGTGCATTCAAGACAGCTTACGATGTAATGAACAACTGGGGAGCTAACCACGGTGCAATTTCTTACGGACATGTCGGTGCTGATCTGATCACAATGGCATCTATGCTGAGAATCCCGGTTTGCATGCACAATGTACCGGAAGAAGATATCTTCAGACCAGCAGCTTGGAACGCATTTGGTATGGACAAAGAAGGTGCTGATTACAGAGCTTGTGCAGCATACGGTCCATTATACAAATAAGAACAGTCAAATAACAAGGAGTACCCTCGGGTGCTCCTTATATAAAATTACAGAATGTTTGTGGAGGAAATCAATATGTTAAAAGGAATTCCAAAAATCTTATCACCAGAATTATTAAAAGTTCTATGTGAAATGGGGCATAGTGATCGCATTGTTATTGCAGACGGAAATTTTCCATCAGAATCTATGGGAAAAGATGCGATTGTGATCCGTTGTGACGGACATGGTGTACCGGAGATCCTGGATGCGATCCTTCAGGTATTCCCACTGGATACGTACGTAGAAAATCCGGTAAACCTGATGCAGCTGATGCCGGATGATGTGGGCAAAGTAGAGACACCGATCTGGGATACATACAAAGAGATCGTGAAAAAACACGATGACCGCGGAGAAGCTGCAATCGGAAATATTGAAAGATTTGCATTCTATGATGAAGCAAAAACAGCATATGCGATCATTGCAACAGGAGAATCTGCAATTTACGCAAATGTAATGCTGCAGAAGGGTGTTGTAGTAGAGTAGAAATTATAATTGTACGGATTCGGGCAATATAGATTTCTAGATATGATGACTGGGGAAGGTTCTGTAAAAAGCGGAACACTTCCTCAGTTTTTTGTTTATGCATGTCTTTTTGTCAATGGACATAGACTATAAGAGAAAGTAAAATATACTGGTAAAACAAAAAAATCTATCTTTATAATAGGAAGATGTTTGAATGGATATGTATGAGGTGTGAAGGTTTATGAATCTGGAAGAAATCTGGAAATGGCTGAAAGGAAAACGGAATACATTTTTTGCGGAGGCGGCAACTGCCTTTGTTTTAATTGCTGTTCTGGGTGTTGCAGGAATTACGGCGGGAAGATCCGGTATTGCAAAGTCTTCAGAAGTGGAGTCTGTACGGGCAAAGGCAGAAGCGAACAAAGTGGAGGAGCAAGAGCAGGAGAACGCAGAAAAGAAGCAAGAAACGCAGACGGAGGAAGTGATTGCCGACGGGCAGTACCCAATCATGGGACAAAGCAGTGTGACTACAGAGCAGATGGTTTCTTATTTTCAATCCAGTGGAAAAGCATATCCGGCGGAAAGCCTGGCTAAGGGCGGGGCGGACAGTATCGAAACATTTTGCAGGATTTATGTAGAGGAAGCGCAGGCAGAGGGTGTGAGACCGGAGGTCGCATTTGTACAGACTATGAAAGAGACTGGATTTCTCCAGTATGGAGGGGATGCTTCGATCGAACAGTTTAATTTTGCGGGACTTGGGACAACAGGCGGTGGTGTGCCGGGCAATTCTTATCCCGATGTGCGGACCGGGGTGCGGGCGCAGATCCAGCATTTGAAGGCCTATGCGACAGCAGATCCTCTGGCACAGGAATGTGTGGATGACCGGTATGAATATGTGCAGAAAGGCTCGGCTCCGTATGTGCAGTGGCTTGGTCAGAAGGAAAACCCGCAAGGGGCGGGATGGGCGACCGCAGAAAATTACGGATATTCGATCGTGGAGATGATCTCTCATCTAAAAGGTAAAAATTCGTAAAAGCGGGCAGGATACAAAAACTGTGTAAATTCTATGAAATATCTTAAGATTTTTGAAATTCCTTGACAAATGGAATATCGAAAGATATGATTATCTGGTAGTTAATATACAGTTAACAATTAGTTAAAATAAAAGGTTATGAGGGAGAGGAGTACACAATTACTCTTGGCAGAGAGAATCGTCCGGGGCTGAAAGGCGATTTCAAGAAAGGACTGTGGAAGGTAGCTTCTGAACCGGATATCTGAACAGGAAGTAGGGTATCCCGGAGTTGTTCACGTTACAGGACTCAAGAAGATATATGCGTACGCATATAATGAAGGTGGTACCGCGGAACATTCGCCCTTTGCATTTCTGATGTGGAGGGTGTTTTTTTGTTATTGAGAGAATGACGAGCGGGAAGGAACAGAACAGGGACATTTTGAGGAGGAAATTATGAGTAAAGAACTGGCAAAGACCTATGATCCAAAAGCGATCGAGGAAAAATTGTATGAAAGATGGTGTGAGAACAAGTATTTTCATGCGGAGGTGGACAGAAGCAGAAAACCGTTCACAACGGTGATGCCTCCTCCGAATATTACAGGAAAGCTGCATATGGGACATGCGCTGGACAATACATTGCAGGATATTCTGATTCGCTATAAGAGAATGCAGGGATACAATGCACTCTGGATTCCGGGAACTGATCATGCGGCAATCTCCACAGAGGTGAAGGTTACCAATCAGCTGAAGGAAGAAGGAATTGATAAGAAAGAACTGGGAAGAGAAGGATTCCTTGAGAGAACCTGGCAGTGGAAAGAAGAGTATGCGGGAACGATTGAGAATCAGTTAAAGAAGCTTGGTATTTCCTGTGACTGGGACAGAGAGCGTTTTACAATGGATGAGGGGTGTTCCAAGGCAGTAGAAGAAGTATTTATTAAATTATACGAAAAAGGGTATATTTACAAAGGTTCCAGAATCATCAACTGGTGTCCGAAATGTAAGACCTCTCTTTCTGATGCAGAGGTAGAGCATGAGGAGCAGGCAGGCAACTTCTGGCACATCAAATATCCGATCGTAGGAACAGATCGTTTTCTGGAGATCGCAACAACACGTCCGGAGACAATGCTGGGAGATACAGCCATTGCCGTACACCCGGACGATGAGAGATACAAAGATATCGTAGGCAAGAATGTATTGCTTCCGCTGGTGAATAAAGAGATTCCGGTCGTGGCGGATTACTATG
>ENA-OQDC01001732-OQDC01001732.1-human-gut-metagenome-genome-assembly--contig:-NODE-1732-length-10209-cov-2.177643_pt1 | contig 10209 bp, 12 predicted proteins | sample MGYA00242770_ERZ504601 | MGnify/ENA primary metagenome ERZ504601 (study PRJEB26092, sample SAMD00036305) | human gut metagenome | host: Homo sapiens | study: EMG produced TPA metagenomics assembly of...
CCACTAATTATGCCACGAAAAGGTGAAAACATTTACAAACGCAAAGATGGACGATGGGCAAGGAAGATACATCAAAAGCACGGTCAAAGACCGGAAAAGCTGTTTACGGATATGTATATGCCCCCACCTATAAGGAAGCAAAAAGAAAGCGCAGTCAAGCTATTATTAATATAGAAGCGAACCAGACTACTATCTGCAAAGTTACCCGAAACTACAATGCCAACATGTTTTATCAGAAAACTGACAAATGACTGGATGAATTCCATACAGTCTCAAATCCAAAAAGTCTTCTTATGTTAAATACTACAATATAATTCATACTTATATTCTTCCGGAAATTTGATAATGTTCCATTAAGTGAACTCACTTCATCCCGAATTCAAAAGTTCTGTGATGACCTTCTTACCCATGGCAGTTCATCCGGAGAAGGACTTTCACCAAAGACAGTTCTGGATATTCTGTCTCTGATGAGAAGTCTGCTCAGATATGCCCAGATTCAGGGATATCAGCCGCCAAGTACCGGAAAGGAGATCATCATCCGCCAGACTGCGCCGGATACAGTCGTAATTCCGCGTTCCTCTCAGGACATTCTCTGCCGATATCTTTATGCCAATATGTCAGAACGCAATCTTGGGATTCTGCTGTGTCTTTTTACGGGAATGCGGGTTGGTGAAATCTGTGCGCTGAAATGGGAAGATTTTTCATTTCAGGAAAAATCTATCCATGTCCACAACACAATGCAGCGGCTGCAAATTCCAGATTCCACCACCGCACAGAAAACCCGTATTATGGTTACATCGCCCAAAAGCAAATGTTCTATCCGTACAATTCCAATTCCAGACAGTTTGATCCAGCTCATTCAAAAGGAATTTCCCAACCGTCAGGGATATGTTCTTGCCGCTGTAAATGAAAAATATATTGAACCCCGCACTATGCAGAAATATTTCCATTATGTACAGAAACAGTGTGGCCTAGTTCCTGTGAATTTCCATGCACTGAGACATACATTTGCCACACGCTGTATTGAACTCGGCTTTGATGTCAAGAGCCTGAGTGAAATTCTTGGACACGCTACTGTAAATATTACCCTGAACCGGTATGTGCATCCCTCCATGGAACTAAAGCAGCAAAACATGCAAAAAGCTCTCCTGCCTGTTAACAGTCATATAATCTGGTCAAAAAACCCCGAAGCTCCTGATAACTACAGGAGTTTCAGGGTTTTGTACCACTTAGTGTGATAATCTACGATTTTAAGAAGAACATTCTGGGCTTTTCCGATGTAAAAAAAATAAAAGGAATACGTCTATGATTATTATTCCCTGTTTGTATTGATTTATTCGTATTTTTTAGAACTTATTGTTCTTATTTTAACAGATTTTTTATTCTTTTTCAAGGTTTTTGTTCTGAAAATGGACAAAAAAAATACCCTGTCAGTTTGAAACCGGCAGGGTTAATACTATCCTTCTCCTGACATACTGGCTTTTCTTTCCTGTCTGTGTCAGATAGCCCGTCGTAAACAAAGCACTCCACATATTGCCTTCCCATCAGACCACAATATACAATACGAAAAAACATACGAAGCAATTGACATACGTATAAATACGTAGTATAATATAACCATGATAAGGAAAGGAGATACAAAAGATGCCAATGAGTTCCAAGGAGATGTTAAAGCTCCTGAAAGAAAAACGGATTCGAGGTGATCAGTCAGAATGGTTCACATGTAAAGTTGAAGAATTCAGAAACTGGTAAGACGGTAATTGTTCCTTATCACTCCAAAGATCTAAAAAAGGGTTTGGAGCAGGCAATACTTAAACAGGCAGGGCTTAAATAGCCCTGTCACCTGAAAGAGGAGGTATCTGTAATGAATAGATTATTTTATCCGGCTGTTTTTCATAAAGCAGAAGAGGGCGGTTTTTGGGTCAGCTTTCCTGATCTTCCTGAATGCATGACACAAGGCGATAGCATGGATGAAGCTTATGAAATGGCAGTGGATGCATTAGGTTTATCACTGTCCAGTATGGAAGATGAAGGCGCTGCGTTTCCAAAGGCATCGGAACTTGAAACAGTAGATCCGGAAGATGGCGTGTTGGTAATTGTAGAATTTGATATGGCAGAATATCGGAGAAAGAACAGATCAAAGGCCGTGAAGAAGACCCTTAGTATTCCGGAGTGGTTGAATGAGGCGGCTATTCGGGAAAACCTTAATTTCTCCCAGATCCTTCAGGAGGCGCTTATGGTGAAATTGGGAGTAAACGGAAGATAAAAAGGGATTGCAAGAGCATTTGAAGTGGAAAACTTTTAAATATGAATCTTGCAGCTGCATAAGTAATTAGATATAATATTAAAAGAATATTAAGTACCCCGGTAATAGCCGGAAGCCACAGGGCGCGGGAACAACTTACAGACAGAAATGTCTAAAAGCTGTTCTTGCGTCTTTTTTGTGTTTGGTGTGGGAAATGCAGAAAGGAGTATAGAATTTATGCATCACGGCGTAGTGAAGTGGTTCAAGACGGTAAAAGGTTACGGTTTTATTGCTGGGGATGACGGTAAAGAAATTTTTGTTCATCATAGTGATATTTTAATGAATGGCTTTCGCAATTTGGAAGTTGGGCAGCGTGTAAGTTATCAGATTGAACAGACGGAAAAGGGAAACAAGGCAGTTAATGTAGTAGTTGAATAAAGGAGAGATACGTAATGAATGAAATAAACAGAGAAGATGTAAGAAAACAGGTTGTAAATATGCTGGCGGATTTAAAGGACCTTGCAGCACTTTATATGGAAAACAATAGAAAAGTTGCAGAGATGGAAGGAAATGCCGCTTATTCAAGAGAATATAAAGATGCAGAAATTCAGAAGATCAGGGAACAACTGGAGGAAAAAGTCAGCGGTACGTTTGAAAAACTTACGAGAGCATTTGAAAGTATGGTGGAAATCATGAGAGAGAATGATCAGGTATACGATTTTTCATCTCCGGATTTCATCTCTTGCATTACATTGATTTCTGCAGTAGAGAAGCCGTTGCCGCTCGAGACGATCACGGGAATTGCGGCAAAATTTGCCGGAAATCGTCAAGCGCTTCTTGCTCTTTTCAGAAGTAGTGAAGGAAGAAATAAGGACACCATAAAAGAAAGTTTTTTGATACAGAGACACAGGCTGCAAGTTTACAGAATAGTATAGAAGATTTAGAAATCGGTTTCCCTAAGAGTGTGTTGATGATTCCGATTTTGAAAGATGAAATCGTGAAGATTGCCAAGATTTACGGGGAAGAGTTGGATGATGCGGAGCGGGATCTGGGAGTTGATTATCAGGATATTGTAACAATGCAGATGCGTACAGTGATGGGATTAACGAATTAGTAAGTTATGTGATAAAATGCCCTGAATTTTTCCAAAAGGATTATTTGGGGTATTTGGTTTTATAAAGAGACACAAATAATATTTGGTGCTTAAGCATGGTTTGGCGGTGGTATGGTGGTAAAGAAAGAGAATGATATCATGACGAATGAACAACTTGTAGCAAGAATCCAAGTTGGAGAAGATACTGCTGCCAATATGCTGCAGCTATGGGAGCAAAATCAAAGGTTTATTGGTATGATAGCAGTGAAATACTCCGGTTATGCTGAAATGGACGATCTGAAGCAAGAGGGGTATCTTGCATTATGTGAAGCAGTCAGACATTATAACCCGGATCAGGGAGTCCCGTTTATCAATTATGCTGCGTTTTATATCCGGCAAGGAATGCAACGATATATTGAGAACTCCGGGAACTGTATTCGCATACCGGTACATCGGCAGCAGTCAGCCAGAAAATACAAGAAGATTGTGGCAGAATACCAAAAAAGATATGGTGCAAGTCCGTCAGACGCTGAAATCCGCTCGTTAATGGGAATAGGCAGAGAAGAACTTGACAGCATAAAAGAAACTGTTCAAATGAGGCAAATACAAAGCCTGAGTCAACCAATGAAAGATAGCGAAGATGTATTTCTGGAAGATGCAGTTGTATCCGGGGAAGATCTGGAAGAGGAAGTGGCCAGAAAATTTGACCATGAGCGTATGAGCCGGGAGTTGTGGGAAATGGTTGACAATTTGCCCGATCAGCAGAGTGGAGTGATCCGATCCAGATATGTAGATGGGAATACTCTGCGAGAAATAGGAGAACAGCAGGGAGTGAGTATTGAAAGAGTTCGGCAGACCGAAAGCGAAAGCGTTACGGGCGCTGCGGATGCCAAAACGCTGCAATGTATTCCGGGGATATTATGAGGTATATTTGAGTGCCGCACCGATTCACCATGTCGGAGTGAGACAGTTTCAAAGAACCTGGGAGAGCGAAGTTGAGCGTGAGGCGTTGCGCTGGGCAGAACGGGAATTAGGAATAAGAGACAGAGACTAAACAGGTGGCGCATAACCACCCGTTTTTTGATACTGAAATGTACTAAAAAATATGTGTGAATAGCGAAAAGCACACCTATACATACTAAATACACTGTGTAGAAAATGAATAAAGTATAAAATAATAATTAAAAAACAGGGTTTGAGTAAATTTTTCATTGATTTCTAAAAAAACGCCTACTTATAAATAGAGAGGACGACACTTAGGAGGTAGGTATGGATAACCAGAATAATAGAAAATAAGCAAAAACCTTCCGGGAAAATAATAACCCGAATAATAAAAAATAACCGCCAAAGATGGAATATTATATTATTTACCGTTATGCTGATCTCGTTTATCGTATTTGCGTTGTATCAGTTCCGGGAAGACACAGATGCCCGGGAGATTACCTATGATCAGTTCCTGAACATGGTAGATTCCGGGGAAGTTAAGAAAGTTGTGATCGAGGATGACAAGATTGTGATCACAGCGAAGACAGAAGCTGAGATGAAGAACAGCAAGAAAAAAGGCGCTTCTGAGAGCGATGTGGTCGAAGGTTCTGTAGCAGATAACAACGACAGCAGCAGTAAGGACAGCAGCGATGACAGTACAGGTCTGTTCAGTAATGTGACAAGGAAGCAGTATTATACCGGTATTGTGAAGGATGATACCCTTTCGGACAGACTGTATAAAGCAGGTGTTGAGTATGAACAGAAGATACCGGATTCTACATCTTATATGGTGATGAATCTTCTGGTCAACATTGTTCCGCTTGTGATCATGATCGGTCTGGGCGTGATGCTGATGCGCCGTATGACAAAGGGTGGCGGCATGATGGGCGTTGGCAAGAGCAATGCTAAGATGTATGTGGAAAAATCTACCGGAGTCACATTTAAGGATGTAGCCGGTCAGGATGAAGCAAAAGAATCCTTGCAGGAAGTAGTCGATTTCCTGCATAACCCTGGCAAATACACCGGAATCGGAGCGAAGCTTCCGAAGGGAGCACTTCTTGTAGGCCCTCCTGGAACCGGTAAGACACTTCTTGCAAAAGCAGTTGCCGGAGAAGCAAAAGTACCGTTCTTCTCTCTTTCGGGTTCTGCATTTGTTGAGATGTATGTCGGTGTCGGAGCGTCAAGAGTACGTGACCTCTTTAAGCAGGCACAGCAGATGGCACCGTGTATTATTTTTATCGATGAGATCGATGCGATCGGAAAAAGCAGAGATTCACAGCTTGGTGGCAATGATGAAAGAGAACAGACACTGAATCAGCTCCTTGCAGAGATGGATGGATTTGACAGTAATAAAGGTCTTCTGCTTCTTGCGGCAACGAACCGTCCGGAGATCCTGGATCCGGCGCTTCTCCGTCCGGGAAGATTTGACAGGCGTATCATCGTAGATAAGCCAGATCTCAAGGGACGTATTGATGTCCTGAAAGTACATGCCAAAGATGTTAAGATGGATGAGACAGTCAATCTGGAAGAGATGCACTTGCAACTTCCGGGGCAGTCGGTTCTGATCTTGCCAATATGATCAACGAGGCTGCGATCAATGCAGTAAAAAAAGGGAAGAAATGTTGTATCCCAGGCAGACCTTTTTGAGGCTGTTGAGGTCGTTCTTGTGGGTAAAGAGAAGAAAGACCGTATCATGAGTCAGAAAGAACGCCGTATCGTATCATACCATGAAGTCGGCCATGCACTGGTAACTGCCCTTCAGAAGGACGCAGAACCGGTACAGAAGATTACAATCGTTCCGAGAACCATGGGTGCACTCGGTTATGTGATGCAGACACCGGAGGAAGAGAAGTTCCTGAATACCAAGGCTGAGCTGGAAGCAATGCTGGTGACAGCCCTTGCAGGACGTGCAGCAGAGGAACTGGTGTTTGACACAGTTACAACCGGAGCATCGAACGATATTGAACAGGCAACCAAGATCGCAAGAGCGATGGTAACACAGTATGGTATGTCTGAAAAATTCGGACTTATCGGACTGGAATCTATCCAGAACCGTTATCTGGACGGAAGAGCTGTTATGAACTGCGGAGAGGCAACCGCAGCAGAAATCGATCAGGAAGTTATGAAGATGCTGAAGGGAGCATATGCAGAAGCGAAGAGAATGCTTTCCGAGCATCGTGAAACGATGGATCAGATCGCCGGATTCCTGATTGAGAAAGAGACGATCACCGGAAAAGAATTCATGAAGATTTACCGCAGATGTGAAGGAATTCCGGAACCGGAAGAAAAGAAAGAAGAGAATCCTGTAAAAGAGCAGACGATCGAGATGCCGAAGAAAGAGGCAGATACCGAAGCTGCACAGCAGGAAGAGAAAGAAACGCAGAAGAAAGTAGAAAGAGATGAAGACGGATTCATCCTTCCGCAGAAGCGTGACTAGTCTAAAATAACAGAAGATGCAGAGGTTTCAGAACAATAGGTTCTGAAGCCTCTTTTTTTCTGTAGATTCTTTTGAAAGAATGACTTGTATTGTCTGCAGGAAGCAAGGTATAATGTGACTATGGAAAATCAGACATTTATTATTGAAGACGAACTTAAAAAACTTCCTGGGAAACCGGGAGTCTATCTGATGCATGGGGAAAAGGACGAGATCATTTATGTTGGAAAGGCGATCAGCCTGAAGAACCGTGTCAGACAGTATTTTCAGCCGAGCAGGAATCGGGGGGCCAAGATTGACCAGATGGTGACGCATATCACCCGGTTTGAGTATATCGTGACGGATTCGGAACTGGAAGCACTGGTTCTGGAATGCAATCTGATCAAGGAACACCGGCCAAAGTACAATACGATGCTTATGGATGATAAGAGTTATCCATTTATCAAAGTGACAACCGGCGAAGCATATCCAAGGATTATGATGGCAAGGCAGATGAAGAAGGACAAGTCAAAGTATTTCGGCCCTTATACCAGTGTGACGGCGGTAAAAGATACGATCGAACTGATCCGGAAGCTTTACCGTCTGCGTAGCTGTAACCGCATCCTTCCGCGCGATATCGGGAAAGAAAGATGCTGTCTCTATCATCATATCAAGCAGTGCGATGCACCGTGTCAGGGGTATATTTCGCAGGAAAAATACAGAGAGTCGGTTGATGAAGTACTCAAATTCCTGGGAGGAAATTATGATAAAATCTTAAAGGATCTGGAGAAAAAGATGCAGGAGGCATCGGATGATCTGGAATTTGAGAAAGCAATTGAATACCGGGAGCTTCTGCACAGCGTGAAGCAGATTGCACAGAAGCAGAAGATTACCGATACAGGGGGCGAGGACCGGGATATTGTGGCTCTTGCAAGAGAGCATGAGGATGCGGTGGTACAGGTATTCTTTATCCGCAATGGTCGTCTGATCGGCAGAGATCATTTTTATCTGCGGATTGCCCAGGGAGATGAAAATGCAGAGATCCTCTCCAGCTTTATCAAGCAGTTTTATGCCGGAACGCCATATATTCCGGGCGAACTGATGCTTCCGGTGGAACCGGAAGAGCGGGAGATCCTGGAAGCATGGCTTGGAGAAAAACGTGGGCATAAGGTTCATTTCCGTATTCCGAAAAAAGGGGAAAAAGAAAAGCTTGTTGAGCTTGCGGCGAAAAATGCAAAGATGGTACTGGAAAAAGATAAGGAGCGTATCAAGCGTGAAGAAGGAAGAACGATCGGTGCAGTAAAAGAAATAGAAAAGTTGCTTGGTACTTAATAACCTGGTGCGTATGGAGGCGTATGGATATTTCCAATAGCCAATGGATTTGCCTCGGTAGGGTCGATGATCGTTTATGAGAGGGGGCAAACCGAAACGAAACGATTATCGTAAGTTTCCACATCAAGGGTGTGCAAGGGGCGGATGATTATGCAAGTATGCGTGAGGTCCTCACCAGAAGATTCCGGCATGGTCTGGAGGAACAGAAAAGCTGGGGAAAGAGCTGGGGAAGTTTTAATGTTTTTCCGGATCTGATCATGATGGATGGTGGAAAAGGACAGGTTAATATAGCACTGGAAGTACTGGATGAACTTCATATATCCATTCCGGTATGCGGTATGGTCAAAGATGACCACCATCGGACGAGAGGTATCTACTATCAGAATATCGAGATTCCGATCGACCGCAATTCCGAAGGGTTTCGGCTGATCACAAGAGTGCAGGATGAGGCACACAGATTTGCTATAGAATTTCACCGGAAACTGCGTAGTCAGGGACAAGTGCATTCGATTCTGGATGATATTCCGGGAATCGGACCTGCGAGAAGGAAAGCACTGATGCGGACATTTGCCAGCCTGGATGAGATTAAGAATGCAGAGGTGGAAGAGTTGAAAAAAATTCCATCAATGGATGAAAAATCGGCAAAAAAACGTGTATAATTTTTTTCAGGGGAAGCGAAAAGGAAGATACAGAAGCTACTCTGATGGAAGAACAATAAAAGGAGACAGGACTATGGGAGTTACATTAACAAAAATCGTAGAGAAGATGGAACTTAGAAATCTTACTCCGGATGTCGATATGACACAGCGGGAAGTAAAAATTCCGGATATTAACCGTCCGGCACTTCAGCTCGCCGGATTTTTTGATCATTTTGATTGCGAACGGATTCAGCTTATCGGATATGTAGAGTACACTTATCTGCAGACACTGGAATATGAGCATAAGATGAAAATATATGATACACTGCTTGAGTATGGGATTCCATGCTTTATTTTCTGCAGAAATCTGCAGCCGGATCCGGAATTTCTGGAGAAAGCAGTGAAGAACAATATTCCGGTATTTATTACGGATAAACAGACTTCTTCCTTTTCAGCAGAACTGATCCGCTGGATGAAAGTGGAACTGGCACCGTGTATTTCAATTCACGGGGTACTGGTGGATTGTTATGGAGTCGGTGTTCTGATCATGGGAGACAGCGGTATCGGTAAAAGTGAGGCGGCACTGGAGCTGATCAAGCGAGGTCATCGTCTGGTAACAGATGACGTGGTGGAGATCCGGAAGGTCAGTGATGATACTCTTGTTGGTACAGCACCGGATATTACCCGCCATTTTATTGAACTTCGCGGAATTGGTATCATTGACGTAAAGACGCTGTTTGGTGTGCAGAGTGTAAGAGAGACACAAAATATTGATCTCGTCATTACGCTTGAGGACTGGAACAAGGATCGCGAATACGACAGGCTTGGACTTACTGAGGAGTATACAGAATTTCTTGGTAATAAGGTTGTATGCCACAGTATTCCAATCCGCCCGGGACGTAATGTTGCCATTATCGTAGAATCAGCGGCAGTCAACCACAGACAGAAACAAATGGGCTATAACGCAGCTCAGGAGCTGTACCGCCGGGTACAGGAAAATCTAAAAAAGAATATGTAAGGAGCAGGAGACAGATGAAATATTGTTTTGGTATCGATATAGGCGGAACGACAGTAAAGATGGGACTTTTTCAGGAAGACGGAGAGCTTCTTGACAAATGGGAGATCAAGACACGTACTGAGAACCAGGGAGAAGCAATCCTCCCGGATATTGCGCAGGCAGTGAAAGCAAAGATGGCAGAAAAGAAACTGGTGAAGGAACAGATCATCGGACTTGGAATGGGGCTTCCGGCACCGGTAACCGAGGATGGAATTGTTCAGAATACAGCAAATCTTGGATGGGGATACAAAGAAGTGACACGTGAACTGGAAGAGCTTCTTGACGGAATGAAAGTGATTCCGGGGAATGATGCAAATGTAGCTGCGCTTGGTGAGATGTGGAAAGGTGGCGGAAAAGGTCACAAGAATGTTGATTATGGTTACCCTTGGAACCGGTGTTGGCGGTGGAATCATCGTGATGGAAAGTGCCTTGTAGGGGCACACGGTG
>ENA-OQDC01001733-OQDC01001733.1-human-gut-metagenome-genome-assembly--contig:-NODE-1733-length-10208-cov-10.904176_pt1 | contig 10208 bp, 9 predicted proteins | sample MGYA00242770_ERZ504601 | MGnify/ENA primary metagenome ERZ504601 (study PRJEB26092, sample SAMD00036305) | human gut metagenome | host: Homo sapiens | study: EMG produced TPA metagenomics assembly of...
ATAAATCATGAGTGCTTACAGGTTTATTATAAGACAAAAAAATAGAATTGTTAAGGTGCATTACAGAATTTAATCCCGCATAGTTACTGAGATAATCCACAGCTGGAATTTAGTTTTTCATTTAAGTGCTTTTTATTCTGCCTGAATAACCTTTTCATGTTACTGTTCACTCCGTTCTCAGTAACGTTTCCAAAATTCATTTCAGATTGCCTGCGGCAATGGAATTTCAGCTTGTATGTCTCGGGATTTTGGCATATTCATGCCAAAACACCTCGCGGGATAATGGTGTGTAAACAGTAACAACATAACAGTAAAAGCAGGAAATGTGCTTTTTTTACATTCCCTGCTCTTTCGTAGTTTTTAATATTTCTCTCTGTTTCTATTTATCACCAATCAGCCAGTTATACATTTCTTCATACTGACGTGCGGAATTACCCCATGAGAAATCAGCTGCCATAGCACGATCAACCATTTTATTCCATTCACGTTTCTTATCATAATAGATTCTTTCCGCATTGCGCACTGTTGCAAGCATCTCATGCGCATTGTAGTTTCTGAAAGAAAATCCGTTTCCAGTTCCCTCATATTCATTATAAGGTACGACCGTATCTTTCAGTCCACCTGTTTCTCTGACGATCGGAAGTGTTCCGTAACGAAGACTCATCAGCTGACTCAAACCACATGGCTCAAATAAGGACGGCATCAGGAACGCATCTGCTGATGCATAGATACGGTGAGACATTTTCTCATCATAATAGATCTGAGCAGATACCTTTCCATGATATTTCCAGTCAAAGTGACGGAACATATTCTCATAACGTTCATCACCGGTTCCAAGAATTACAAGCTGGATAGCATCCTGGCAAAGCTCATCCATCACATATGCGATCAGATCAAACCCTTTCTGATCTGTCAGTCGTGATACAATACCTATCATCATCGTCTTCGGATCTTCCTGCAATCCAAGATCTCTCTGCAGCTGAAGTTTGTTCTTAACTTTCTCTTTTCTGAAAGTTGTTGCATTATAAGTCTTTGTGATATATGGATCTGTTTCAGGATTGAATTCATTGTAATCAATACCATTTACAATTCCACGCAGGCTGTTTGCACGCGCACACATCAGACCGTCCAGTTTTTCTCCATAGAACGGTGTCTTGATTTCCTCTGCATAAGTATTGCTTACAGTAGTGACTGCATCTGCAAACACAATACCGCCCTTCAGATAGTTGGCATCTTTATATGCTTCCAGTTTGTCTGCTGTAAAATAATAATCGGACAGTCCTGTGATATTCTTGATTGTCTGTACATCCCATACACCCTGGAATTTAAGGTTATGTATTGTCATGATCGTCTTGATATTCCAGAAAAATTCATTCTGCTGGAAGCTGTCGTGCAGATATACGGGAACAAGTCCGGTCTGCCAGTCATGACAGTGTATAATATCCGGTCTGAATCCGATAACCGGAAGAACTGACAGTACAGCTTTGGAGAAGAATGCAAATTTCTCCAGATCCCATGTTCCTCCATCATACGGTTTGGGTCCGCTGAAATAGTATTCATTGTCAATAAAATAAAACTGAATTCCTTCGTACTCCATGTGCATGATTCCTACATAGCAGTTCTTATATCCAAGATCCATATAGAAATGTGTGATATAGTTCATTTTATCTTTCCATTCCTGTTTCATACAGGCATATTTCGGTAAGATCACACGAATATCAAAATATCGTTTATCAAAATATTTCGGCAATGAGCCAGCTACATCTGCCAGACCTCCTGTTTTGATAAATGGTACAGCTTCAGATGTTGCAAATAAAATATTTTTCATGCGAAAAACCCTCCTTGGTAGCCTTTATTGAATAATTATACTCCAAACTATGACTATTGGAAAGAGCGATTTTTATATTCCAGTCTGATTTTATCTGCAATCAGAGCAATAAATTCTGAATTTGTGGGTTTTCCTTTTCCTGTACTGACTGTGTAACCGAATAATTCATCTATTGTGTCCATTTTTCCTCTGCTCCAGGCAACTTCAATGGCGTGTCTGATAGCCCGTTCCACTCTGCTGGCTGTTGTCTGATGTTTCTTTGCAATCGTAGGATACAGTATCTTGGTAATGGAATTGAGCATCTCCATGTCATTAACTGACAGGATGATGGCGTCACGCAGATACTGATATCCTTTAATATGTGCAGGCACTCCAATCTCATGAATGATATTTGTCACGTCTGTTTCCAGATTTCTCACAGGTACCGGATTGTCTTCTGTCCTTTCAGGCTGCCGCCCGATCTGACGTATTCTTCTCTCGCCGGCTCTGCGCACATGTTTGATACGATTAAGCAGCATCTGATTATCGAAAGGCTTCAGGATATAATAATCTGCCCCTAAGTTAAATGCATTTTCTGTAATACGTTCCTGACCGACTGCCGAAACTACGATAAATGATGGGATCTTTTTGAGACTTTTGTCATTGGCAAATTTCTCCATTACTGCCAGTCCGTCCATTTTCGGCATAATAATATCCAGAACCACAACGTCCGGTTCCTTTTCACGTATAATATTACAGATTTCTTCTCCGTTATGCGCTTTTCCCACAAGTTCCAGATCTTTGTCTTCTTCTATTATCTGACCAAGTACTTCCACCATTTTCTCATTATCATCTGCAATTGCCACATTTAATTTTTCCATAAATTTCACTCCTCCCCCATTTTTCAATAAATCTCTTTTCTTTTTCGGTTCATCACATATTATAGAGGAATGCTTACGGAAAAATCAAGACACAGAGAGAAATTTGTCCTATTTTATGTCGACAGCTTTGGTGATTCTTTTTTCTTTATTTTCATTTTTCACAGACATCTGATATATTTCGACAATAATCAGATTTTTGTTTCATAATCCTGATCATCCATTAAAAGAGTCTTTCTGTATTTTTCAGCATATTTTCAATAAAGATTCCATATCCGCTGGAAGCATCCTGAACAAATACATGAGTTACCGCACCAATGATTTTTCCATTCTGGATAACCGGGCTTCCGCTGACCTTTGTGTCAATATATTGATAACATTTTTTTCTTTATTTTTTGGAATTTTTTTAAAAAGAACTATAAGATTGTGAGAAAGTATTGGCTTTTTTCGCCAACACTTTCTTCACTTTAGACTTTCAGAAAATGTTTCGTTTTGCTGGAATTAAATTCCATATTCTTTATACATCTGTTTTCGTATTTCTGCATTTGTTACTACAGACTGGATCTCTGTACTTCTTCCATCCAGTATCAGACGATTAATCAAAACACTCAAACGTTCCTCACCTTTTGTTTCACCCTCTGCTTTGCCTATCGCTTTGCCCTCTGCCAAAAGTCGTTCAGATTCCAGTTCAAGAACTTTTCCACCCATAATCTCACCTATTCCTTTCCTGACTACTTCTTCACTCTGGCATATGTAGTCTGCTATTTTTATGATAAGTTTGTTTAAATCCATATATAAAGTTGCCTTGTCTTCCCCTGACAGTTCTTTAATCAGGTTTGCTCTGATTTCTTCATATTCATTCAATAAATTCTGGAATAATTCCGGATTCTCACTCATCTCATGAATATCATTTTCATACCTCATGATATAAAACGGCAGAAGCATCAACAGATCTTTCTCAAAAATACTGTCTTTCGTATATCCCTCCAGTTTGATGGTCGGAATCCGGTAAAGCAATGTATGCTCATCGGAAAGTGCCATTTCCACTTCCAGGAAATCCGGCGTATTGTTTCCGCTCCTTAAATATAATACGCAGGACTTTGGAAACTCTATCCTGTATCTGCGTCCCAGCTTTTGTGCATTCTCAACAGCAATTGAAAAATCATATTCTATCATCCGGATTGCCATGGTCGTATCATATACGCTCTGACATTCAATATGATACAGTTTACCGCCAATCTTTAAGCAGGAATCCGTGATGATTTCTCCGTTTTCCTGCTGGTGCTCGTTACGAAGCTGCACGATCGGTACATCCTGCGGATATGAAGTATGAAATACTTCATTAATTAATGGAACTGCCAGGTATGGCATTTTCTCAATCATTGTACGAAATACATCATCAAATATTGTATTATTCATCTGATACCTCGTTTCTATTATAACATTTCCCTTGATGATTCTCAAACTATTAATTTTCTATATTGACTCATTTTTTGTTCCTATCCTGATTTAATTCATCTCGAAACTTCCATAAAATTTCAATTTTACCGTCAGGATACACTGTTATCTTTTCAACTAATGCCTGTAACATTTCCCTTGTTATCTCTTCCTGGTTATGAAACTGCAGTATAATTGAGTCTTTTCTTTGTTTCTCTTTATCCTGTTCTTCTTTTATTTTCTGTTCTTCCAACTGTTTTTTTAAATCCTGTAACTGTTCTTCATATTTCTCTTTCAGATCCTGATTATCTTCTTTTTCAGCAAGATACTGTTCCCTTGTAAATTTTCCCTCTATATAGTTTTCATACAAAAATACCCCTCGATTTACAAGGTTTTTCATCTGTTTCTCCAGCTTTTCTATCTGCTTCTGAATGATCAGGCTTTCTCTTTTTCTTTTTTTCCGTAATTGTTTCATTTCCTTTTCCTTTTCTTCCAGAAACAATAATTGTACATTTACGGCGTTCTTTATAATGTCAAGCACCGTCTGTTCCCTTACACGTATTTGTTCACAATCGCTGCCAGGTATATATCTCCTGTTAACGCATAAAAAGTTTTTATTCTTCTTTTTACCTTTCAGCAGATTAGTTCCACAAGAGCCGCAAACAAGTATTCCAGTAAGAACACTATTAGATTCTTTTCCTCTTGTTCTTTCCCCAACAGGTTTTATCACATTTCTTGCCTGCCAGTATTCCTCCCGGCTTACGATTGCCTGATGAGTGTTAAGCACTACCTCCCGTTCCTTCTCCGGAATCACATTTACTGCATTACATCCCACACGTTTTACATGAGATTTATAACACTCTGTATCCCCGGTATAAATACGATTCTTCAATATATTCTGTATGGAATTATAGGTCCAGCATTCATTACTTCTATAATTTATCCTTTTCATATATGTGGATGGAGTAATCACCTTTTCCTCATTCAAAATCCTGCAAATTTGCGTGATTGTATTCCCCTCACATGCCAGATCAAAAATATGTTTTACTATTTTGGCAGCTTCTTCATCTGGCACGATTGTATTATGTTGTTTCCCTTTCTTGTACCCAAATGCAACTGCTCCGTAACAGTATTCTCCGTTTTTCTTCTTTATACGTGTTGAACTTGTTACTTTTTGGGAAATATCCCTGCTGTAGCATTCATTCATAAGATTTCTAAGGGCCATTTCCATACCACCGGTACTGCCTGACGCTTTCTGGGAATCAAAATTGTCATTAACAGCAATTACCCTGACCCCATAATAGGGAAATACATATTCCAGATAATAACCTGCCTCCAGATAATTTCGCCCAAATCTGGATAAGTCTTTTACCAACAGGGTTCGTACTTTTCCCTCGCGCACCTCTGATAGAAGCCTCTGAAAACCAGGTCTTTCAAAATTTGTCCCGCTAAAGCCATCATCTATATATTCTTCCAGTTTTGTTCCCTGACCCTGCTTTTTCCAGAAATCCCAAATTCGTTTACGCTGAGAAGAAATACTTGTACTTTCATCCTTTCCATCACCATCCGCAAGAGAAAGCCTTAAATATGCCACATCTTTCTGTACACTATCCAATGTTTCGTTCTTTCCTTTCTGCTTCTCTTGCAGCTCCTGTTAACTCTTCTACTTCATTTTTAAACAAGAACACAATTTCCACGTTTTTATTTCCATACACATAAATTGTGTCAATCAAATGTTCAATCAACTTTCTGTCAATATTTTTCTGTGGCATAAACTGCTTCATCAGCTTTACCCATTCCTCTGTTATCCGTAACTGCTTTTCCTGATTTTTTTACAAATAAACATAATTCATGATCAGGAAATTCCTTTCGAAGTATCTCTTGTGTCTCCTCTTCTGGCAGAAACTGCGCTATATAACCTTTAACCCCTTCTGTCAGTTCTTCCCTGCAGCGCTGCATCAGTCCTGCTGCCTCTCCTGCCTGCACACTTGCGTCAGATGCCGCTTTTTCCGCAGCTTCTGTTAACTTTTTCTGTTTTTTCAGCTGTTCTTCTGTGGGAACTTCATTCGGAATCTGTGTGAGCTTCGGATGATGAACAGAACCACATACCGGACATGGCATCCCATCCTGAAGATCTGCTGCCAGAACACCCGCCTGTGCATCCAGATAGGCCTGCTCCATTTTGTTTAAAATTTCTTTTATTTCTGCCCGTTTCTGAGAAGCGGTCAGATAAGCCTTCTTTTTGCTTTCTGCTTTCTTTTCCAGATCCTGATACCGTTTCTGCTGATCTTCTATTTTCTGTATCTGCTGCAAACGTACGACCAGGCTGTTCTCTTTGATTTCCAGATTCCCACCGGAAACAATTTTCTCTTCCAGATCAGCCAAATCCTTTTTTATCTGTTTCGCAAATTGTTCTTCCTGTTCAGACTGTATTTTCAGTTCACTGATTTTTGTCTGAAGAAACTCAAGATTTCCGCAGTTCTTATAAATTCCTGCATAAAGAGTATCTATTTTCTCTTTCCGGAAATCTGTTTCTGCTTTTTCTTTTTCTGCACCGTCTGTTGTCTGATATTCTTTTTGTTTTTCTTCAAGCACAGCTTTCATTTCTTTCTGACGATTCTGCAGCTCTGTACCGTCCGTTCCCAGTTTCTCTATCTGCAGGGAAGCCTTCTCTGTTTCTCTGAGCAGATTTTCCAGATTTGTATAACGCTCCAGATTCTCTTTTTCTTTCTGTATGGAAAGCATCAGGCGTTGGATCTCCTCAGGTTCCTTTGCCCCATTTTCTGCAGCTTTTTGTGCCTGTTCCAACTGCGGAAGCAATACCTCTTTCTCTTGCAGAAGCTGTTCCTTCCTTGCCTTTGCATCTGCTTCTTTATGAGCCTTTCCCAAAAGCTGATTTACTTTTTCCAGTTCTTTATCGTTCTCTTTGATCTGCTTATTCAAATTTTTCAGCGTCTCTTTATCTACCTTCAGAAACTGCTCCAGGATTTCCAGACCTTCTTCCAGATTTCCCTCAAAGCCATTCTTCTCCATCAATATCCATTGTTGTCCCAACTGGTCTTCTGTAGAATATCTGACCTGTTCCGTATACTGGCGAATACTTCTTAACAGCTCTTTATACGCCTTGTCCAGACCACCGGCCTCGAATTTTAATTTTTCCTGAATTACCTTATAAATATCCGTATGAAAAAGCTTTCTGAAAATATTACTACGTTCCTCTGTATCAGCCAGCAGTAATTTTCTGAAATCTCCCTGTGCGATCATGGCGATCTGTGTAAACTGCTTCATATCCAGTCCGATCAGCTCAGTAACCGCCTGATTCACTTCCTTTAGCTTTGTCACAGGAGCTCTTCCATCAGAAAAAGTAAGCAACGCCTCCCCCTTCTGGGTAGTCATTCCGGTGCCTCTGGTCTTTGGACGCTCATAATCCGGGCTTCGTTTCACCGTATACACTGCATCTTTATATTCAAAAATATATTCTGCATACGTAGGTGTTTCCGGTTTTGCATACTTGCTTCTGAGCATGGATGCCTCCCGGACTCCTCCGCTTGTCTCCCCGTACAACGCAAATGTAATCCCATCAAAGATTGTCGTTTTTCCTGCTCCCGTATCTCCGGTCACCAAAAAAAAGACCCTGTCCTCCAAGCTGTGTAAAATCGATCACAGTCTCATCCGCATATGGACCAAATGCAGATAATGTCAGCTTCAATGGTTTCATACGCGCACCTCCTTCAGATCCTGGATCAGTTTCTCCACAAACTCTGTCTGTTCTTCTTTCATAGGTTCATTATTTAACAGTTCATAAAACTCCTCAAACAGCTGCAGCTCTGACTTCTGTTCCTGAGCCTCCACTGCCTGAACCTCACGGTTCTCACGTGTTCGTTTATTATCATATTCCAGACGCATCAGGTTGGGATAAACAGTACGTAACTTCTGAAGTGCCCCCGGCACATCTTCCTCATCTGTCAGGGTAATCTGAAGATAATCCATCTTATTTTCAGCAGTATAATGATCCTTCGCTGTCACATCCATATAAGTTCCCCTCAGCTTACGCATATCACGTCTGGGAATCAAAGGTACTGTACTGACTGTCACATTCCCCTTCTCCAGAAGCTCCACAATCGTTACTGACTTTTTATGATCTGCTTCCGAAAAAGAATACTTAAGCGGCGTCCCACTGTAACGCAAGGTCTCTCTCCCCATTTTCTGAGGTCTGTGAATGTGTCCCAGTGCCACATAGTCAAAATCCTTAAATACTTCCGCGCTGACATTATCAAGACCACCAACCCATGTCTCTTCCGAGTCACTTCTGTCTGCTCCTGTCACAAACTGATGTGCCACCAGCACATTTCTCTGTGTCGTATCGATCTCACACTCCTGCAGAGCAGCCATAACACCCTCTTCATAAGTATTAATGTCATCCCTCTGCAAAGCATGGCGTACTGCCGCAGGTTTCAAAAAAGGCAGAAGATATACAGATATTGGTCCATACTGATCTTTTAACACAATCCTTTTCATCTCTCCATCATAAACCTGCGAAATATAAATATCACTGCTTTCAAACAGCTTTGCTCCAAAGGAAAGCCTTTCTGCTGAATCATGATTTCCACTGATCATGTACACAGGAATCTCAGCTTTAGCCAGTCCTGTAATAAATTCATCAAACAGCTGCACTGCCTCTGCCGACGGCACTGTCTTGTCATAAACATCCCCTGCTATCAGAACTCCATCAACTTTCTGTTCCTCAAAGATTTTGATCATCTGATCCAGAATATATCTCTGATCCTCCAGCATGGAAAAATCATGCACCCTTTTTCCAATATGCAGATCTCCAATATGCCCAAACTTCATCCCACATCTCTCCAATCTAAATATCATTCCTGCCTACTCTACCTGCCGACGGCATTTTGATCAATTATTTATTCCACTTTCAGAATATTTTTGCTATCCTGATACTCCTTCGGAATCTCTTCTGTAAGAATTTTAGCATCTGTAAACCCGCCGAATGTCACAGAACTTACTTCTCCAAACTTTGACTTATCTGTCAGGATATATACATCTTTGCACTGCTTCATTGCAGTACTCTTTACAATTGCTTCACTGGTATCCGGTGTGGTAAAGCCTTCTCTTCTGGTGATCCCGTTGGTTCCGAAGAAGCCCTTTGTAAAATGATACATCTGAATCATCTGCATCGCCTGACTGCCTACGACTGCCTCTGTTGAACTCTTAAGTTCTCCTCCGATCAGGTAAACCCGGATTCCCATCTTTGCCAGAGTCTGGGCATGGGATACTGCATTGGTGACAAAGGCAGCTTTTACACCTTCCAGATATTCCAGCATCAGACCAGTGGTGGTTCCTGCGTCCAGATAAACGAAATCATCTGGTGTGATCAGACTGGCTGCATATTTTGCGATCTTTTGCTTTTCTTCTTTATTTAATTCTGATTTCTGCGCTACTGTCGGTTCATAGGCAGTTACTTTATGATTTAATGCTACTGCGCCGCCGAAAACCTTGGTAAGTTTTCCCGCTTTGTCCAGTGCAGTGATGTCTCTGCGCACTGTGGACTCTGATGCGTCCAGAAGTTCTCTCAGTTCTGTTACTGTAATACTTTTTCTTTCTTCCAGAAGCTTCAGAATAATATCAAATCTCTGTTCTGTAAGCATATGCTTCTGCCTCCATTATATATTTACTTTGATTGTTTACTTCTGATTATTTTCTCCGATATCTACGAATTGCTCCGTTGCTTCGCAGCTCCCGCAATTTCTACGTTACCGTTCACAGTAACGTAGCCAAAATTCATTCCAGATTGCCTGCGGCAATGGAATTTTGGCTTGTATGTCTCGGGATTTTGGCACATTCATGCCAAAACACCTCGCGGGATAGTGATGTTGTGAACAGTACCTGATGATCTCATTATAACAGAACAGGAGATGAATGCATCATCTCCTGTCTGTCAGTTTCTTATATTTAATTCTATGAATTACAGGTTCTCCTGCATGAATTTGCTTACTGCTTCATATGCTGCTTCTTCATCAGCGCCTTCAATTGTGAATGTTACTTCATGACCTTTCTTAACGCCAAGCCCC
>ENA-OQDC01001734-OQDC01001734.1-human-gut-metagenome-genome-assembly--contig:-NODE-1734-length-10208-cov-2.596171_pt1 | contig 10208 bp, 11 predicted proteins | sample MGYA00242770_ERZ504601 | MGnify/ENA primary metagenome ERZ504601 (study PRJEB26092, sample SAMD00036305) | human gut metagenome | host: Homo sapiens | study: EMG produced TPA metagenomics assembly of...
TTTTTGACCTGTTCACCTATATAGACAAAGTTCGACAATTCATGCTATAATGAACTCGTGGAATGCTTGTCATTCCACAGGACGCTGTTGCAACGGCGGTCAGCCCTTCTCCCTCCCCACAGTCTGTGGGTGAAAGGAGGTGAGCGCAGATGAAGAGGAAAGCACTCCAGCTTTTTATTTGTGCGGTCATCGTACTGTACATCTTCTTTATAAAAGCGCGATGACCGTCCGGCGGCCACCGAACGGTCATCAAAAAAGTTGACCAAGTAAAGGGCTGACTGCTAAAACAGCGTCCTTTTTGTACCTTTATTATATGCGCCTGACCGCTCATTTGTCAAGGCATACTCGTCTTACACATGATGAAACGCAGTCAGAAAATCATACGCATCGAGCAGATTGCCGATATGGAAATCCATAACCTGTGCATCCACCGGCGAGCACCGGCAGTAATCCTTGAGGTTTTCCGGCGCGGTAAGGCCGTGCGCGGTCAGCCGCTCTATGCTTTTCTCACCCGGTGCCGGATTGGAGTCCATATTGCACAGCGCCGCCAGCTCACCGCACATTTTAGCAAGCAGCTGCTCACAGCCGCGCAGATAAGCCGCCTCCTGCCGTCGGGCCGCTACGCGGACTGCATGCTGCCACAGCGCTACCGGCTGCTTCTCGAAAATACGCAGCTCGGACGCAAGCGAGGTCATTCTCTCGGTCAGCGGCGTCAGATCCGGATAACGATGCTCGAGCACGCGCGACTGCAGCAGCGGCAGAAACATTTTCTGAATCTCGTTCATCATATTGATGATCTTCTGACGGTTGTTATACGGCCGGATTACCACATTGACGAGCAGCGCCACGACCAGACCGACCAGTGTATCGGTAAATCGGTGGAAGCCGTACACAATTGAATCTCCGCCGGTGTACAGGCACACATCCGCAAACACAATGCTCGCCAACGGAATCGCAAAATTCAGCTTGAGACCGATACACAGTGAATCACACACAGCACGCCGAGCGCCATCCACACGAAAAACGTTGGATTGGGCAGCACGGTAACAAACACACATGCGATCAGATAGCCGAGAAATGTACCCGCTATCTGATTAAGGCTCTCCTTGAGTGAATCCACCCAGGTACGGCTCATCACCGAGATCGCACCAATAGCTGCAAAAATAGGCAGGCTGGAACCCAGCACCATCGCCAGTGCAAGCGCCAGACCGACCGATATCGCAGTCTTGATGGCGCGCTGGCCTACCCGAAACCGTTTGATAAACTGCAACGTCCTATCCCCTTTACCCCTGAATACCGTATGTTTTTAAGTGTACCACATTCTATCGGTAAAAGCCAACACAATCCTGTCACACAAAGAAAAAAAGCCTCCCGGCCATCTGTTCCGGGAAGCCTTTATAAATTCGGTTTGATTACCGCTTACTTATTACTTAGCAGTGCGCTCAGCCTTGCGAGCCTTAGCGAAAGTACGGCCGCTATCCAGCTCCATCATGCGTGCGCTTACCAGACCATTAAAGAAACCCTTCATCATGATATATACAACTCCTTAAAAGTTAATGACTAAATTACGTTTTTGTGTTTAGATCATTTCCTGATCACAGGTATTATAATACACGATAACCGCCTCTGTTACAAGAGCCATATTTTATGAACCTTCACCAATTGAAGCACCATCTTTTTGTGCACATTTAACAGTATCCATTTGCGAGATGTACAAATCAAACCATTTCAGCTTGTACGCTTTACATAACAAAGCTGGCAAATTATCCAAATTGAGCATCCTCCCCTCGAATTTCCCTGCTTTTTTGCGAGCAGAATCTGCGTATCACCTTGACTTTTACGGCATTTCCCTATACTATTTATATGATAAAAATTATTTGCTGCAATATAGATATAGAGCAACCCCAAACAGAGCCTGACCCGCTCGGTTTGGGGCTGCTACCTGTTTGGGGAGAGTGATGAGGATTGAATCAAAATCTGGTCGATCTGCAAAACCTGAAAAAAGAATTTGACGGAACGCCTGTGCTGCGCGGCATTTCGCTGTCCATCAAGCGCCGCGAGTTCGTCACGCTGCTGGGCCCGTCCGGCTGCGGCAAAACGACCACGCTGCGTATCATCGGCGGCTTTGAGCAGCCGGATTCCGGCGATGTATTCTTCGACGGCAAGCGTCTGAACGATGTTCCGCCGTATCAGCGCGAGATCAACACCGTGTTCCAGCGCTATGCGCTGTTCCCACACCTGAATGTTGCGGAGAATATTGCATTCGGTCTGCACATCAAAAAGCTGGACCGCGCAGATATCAAGCGCAAAACCGCAGAAATGCTCGAGCTGGTTGGTCTGCGCGGCTTTGAAAACCGCGATGTGACCAGTCTTTCCGGCGGTCAGCAGCAGCGTGTCGCCATCGCGCGTGCACTGGTGTGCGAGCCGCGTGTGCTGCTGCTTGACGAGCCGCTCGGCGCGCTCGACCTCAAGCTGCGCAAGGACATGCAGATCGAGCTCAAGCGCATCCAGCAGCGCACCGGCATCACCTTTATCTACGTCACCCACGATCAGGAAGAGGCGCTCACCATGAGCGACCGCGTGGTTGTCATGAACCACGGCGTTTGTATGTTATCTTTTGACAATCACATTGTATCTCAATTCTATCCTTTTTGCAATATTTTACCACAAATAGATTGTATTTATTTCCATACAATTATACATTTTTAATAAACCATATTATCCACACTCTATTCATAAAATATTTGATTTGTGATATATTTCACATATTTACGCAAGTTATCCACAAATGAAAGTAATCGAAAAAGAGTACGCTTTACCAGTCATGCTCTGACAAGCAGACGGCTCGGCATACTCTCTTCTTAAAATCGGGTTTTACTCTATATTCAGTTCATAATTTCTTCTTGTGACATCACTTAATCTGCCTTTTTGGTCCTGCAGAACAAAGCTGAAAATCGTACTTCCCGCCGGCATTACGATCGGCCCGGTATACTCCTGCGTCGCAGAATTATTCTCCGGATCCGGATCTGATCCATCCGTCGTGTAATATGCCGTATACTTATCCGGTACAACTACACTGATTGATTGGACATGGTTATACTGCCCGGTCGATGGAGTCACCGCCGGCGCATCTGCAATCGGGAACTCAACTTTATAAGTTTTACTTTCTGTCAGGCTTGGAATTCCTTTCTTATTAACAGAAATTGCTTTCACCGTCGTCTCACCTTCACCGATCTTGATCGGTTCCGTATATTTCGTACTTGAAGTTGTCGGCTCTGAACCGTCTGTCGTATAGTAGATTGCTTTTCCTTTTCCGGTCAGTTCCAGTGCCTGCACTTCATCATATGTCTCTGCCTCATCCAGACTAAACTCCGGTTCATCTGACACATAATCCTTCAGTGCTTCAAGAACCGTATCACTGGTACATGCATTCAGAAGCGGTGATACCTTTTCTTCCTGTTTGGTATCAATATAAAATTCTACCGCTGCACGATAAATTTCTGCATTTCCGGACTGCTTTGCAATCTCATCTGTAAAAACTTCTTCTGCCTGATCCAGATCATCCTTGGCAATATAAACCTTTGAAATCCCTGTATAAGCTTCTGCTTTCTTCGGACTTCCAGAAGCTGCTTTTTCAAATACAGTGAGTGCGTTCTCATATTCGGAAGCTGCCAGAAGCCGGTATCCTTTCTTTACTTTTCCGGTATATGAATTTTGATAAAACAAGAAAATGAGTCCTGCCAGAACAATACACCCCGCCAGTAGCATAAGCAGCATTTTCCGGCGTTTTTTTTCTGGCGCGCTCTTTTCTCTTTTCTGCCCGCATACGCCGCAATCTGCGTTCTTCTTCATACGCTCTTCTCGTCTGTTCCCGCGCATCTTCTCTTTGACCCACACGTCCGGTAGCCGGTCTGACATCACTGCGTCTGACCACCGCATCTCTTCCACGCCTGGTCACAGTTTCCTGCTGACGGCGACCAACACTTCCCGAATTTCCCACGCACCTGGTCTCTCCTCCAACACTTTCCCGTCTTTCATATACCGGATTTGCCGCACCAGAATAGCTGACATCTTGCTTTTCCTGCTCACCCAGATGAACCGACATTGTCTGTGTAATGCCTCCTTTTAACTGAGCAGTCAGCATATCATCAAGTGGGTTATAATCAGGCACGATCTGTATTTCCCTGCCGCAGCTAGGACAGATCAACTGATCTTCAGGCAAATCTGCTCCACAGTGCATACATTTCATTGTCTTTCGTCTCCTTCTGGTATCATACTTCTTTTAGAACAATCCGGTAATTTTACCGTCTTCTACATCAATTCCATTTGCTGCAGGTACTTTCGGAAGACCCGGCATGGTCATGATTGCTCCGGTAAGAGCAACAACAAATCCTGCTCCTGCATTTACATAGACTTCACGGATATGGATATCAAAGTTCTCCGGACGTCCAAGAAGCTTCGCATCATCGGACAGAGAATACTGGTTCTTTGCCATACATACCGGGAACTTGCCAAAGCCCATTGATTCAATTCGTGCAAGCTGTTTCTTTGCAGCAGGTTCATATACAACACTCTTTGCTCCGTAAATCTCTTTGCAGATTGTCTCGATCTTCTCTGCAATTGATAACTCATCACTGTAAATCGGATGATAATGGCTTTCTTTTGTCTCCAGAGTCTGTAATACTTTCTCTGCCAGCTCTTTTCCGCCGTCTCCGCCTTTACCCCATACTTCTGCAAGGGCAAATTCGCAGCCTCTGTCTTCGCAGAACTTACGGATAAATTCGTATTCTGCTTCAGTATCACTGACAAATGAATTCAAGGTAACCACAACTGGAACGCCGAATTTCTGCAGGTTCTCAATATGCTTTTCAAGATTTACAATTCCTTTTGCAAGAGCATCCAGATTTTCTTTGTTCAGTTCGTCTTTTGGCACGCCACCATTGTATTTTAATGCACGTACCGTTGCAACCAGAACTACTGCGTCCGGTTTCAGTCCCGCCATACGGCACTTGATATCCATAAACTTCTCTGCACCCAGATCCGCACCGAATCCCGCTTCTGTGATCGTGATATCACTCAGCTTAAGCGCCATCTTGGTTGCACGTACACTGTTGCAGCCATGTGCAATATTTGCGAACGGACCACCGTGTACCAGTGCCGGTGTATGTTCCAGAGTCTGGATAATATTCGGCTTGATCGCATCCTTTAACAGTGCTGTCATTGCACCGGTTGCATGAAGCTGGTCAGCTGTAACCGGTTCTCCGGAAAATGTATAGGCAACAATGATTCTGCCAAGACGTTTTTTCAGATCTTCCAGATCGTCTGCCAGACATAAAATTGCCATAATTTCGGACGCAACCGTGATCACAAAATGATCCTCTCTTACCATTCCGTCCATTTTATTTCCAAGACCAACTACTACATTACGCAGTACACGGTCATTCATATCTACACACCGTTTCCACACAACCTGTCTCGGATCGATTCCAAGAGCATTTCCTTGCTGGATATGGTTGTCAAGAAGAGCTGCAAGCAGGTTATTTGCCGATGTGATCGCATGAAAATCTCCGGTAAAATGAAGATTCAGATCTTCCATCGGTACAACCTGTGCATAACCGCCACCGGCAGCACCACCTTTAATTCCAAAGCAAGGTCCGAGCGATGGCTCGCGCAGAGCGATCAGAGCTTTTTACCGAGCTTTGCCATTGCCTCTCCAAGTCCAACGGTAATCGTCGTCTTCCCCTCTCCCGCCGGAGTCGGATTGATTGCAGTAACAAGTACCAGCTTTCCATCTGGTCTGTCTTTTACTCTTTCCATCAGTTCATCCGATAATTTTGCCTTATACTTGCCGTAAAACTCAAGGTCTTCCTCTTCAATTCCAACCTTTGCTGCAACCTCGCGAATATGGAGCATCTCTGCCTCCTGTGCGATCTGAATGTCTGTCTTCATAATTATATCCTCCCTTTTTTCTTCTGCGTTTCTTAAACTGATTCTTCTATGTATTGCTCAAACTGTTCCATAGACATCAGTACTTTTCTTGGTTTGGTACCTTCTTCTTCTCCTACGACTCCCGCCTCGGCAAGCTGATCCATAATCCGCGCCGCACGGTTAAACCCGATCTTAAACACCCGTTGGAGCATTCCGATCGATGCTTTGTCTTTTTCAATGATAAACTTTCCTGCATCTACAAAGTAGACATCTTTGTCGTCCTCGGAAGATGCTCCTCCCGCAGATACATTCTGATTACTATTCACCTGCTTCTGGATCTCTTCACTGTAGGCTGCGCCTCCGCTGTTCTCTTTTAGGAAATCAACCACTGCCTGGACTTCTTTATCAGAAACAAAAGCCCCCTGAACACGTACCGGCTTCTGATAGCCAGCCGGATAGAACAACATATCGCCTTTTCCAAGCAGCTTCTCCGCGCCATTCATATCAATGATGGTACGGGAATCCACACCGGATGATACAGAAAATGCTATTCTTGATGGCATATTCGCCTTAATCAGACCGGTAATGACATTAACCGATGGTCTCTGCGTTGCAAGAACCAGATGAAGTCCTGCCGCACGCGCAAGCTGTGCCAGACGGCAGATTGCCTCTTCTACTTCTCCAGGTGCAACCATCATCAGGTCTGCAAGTTCGTCTACGATGATTACAATCTGTGGAAGTTTCTGTGCTTTATTCGGATCATCAATATCTTTAATGTTCTCGACTTTATCATTGTAACCTTTCAGATCACGGACATTATACTCGGCAAAAAGCTGATAACGTCTGTTCATTTCCGCAACCGCCCAGTTCAAAGCTCCTGCTGCCTTCTTCGGATCCGTTACAACCGGGATCATCAGATGTGGAATTCCATTATATACACTTAATTCCACCACCTTTGGATCTACCATGATCAGCTTCACATCCTCCGGTTTTGCTTTGTAGATAATACTCATAATGATCGTATTGATACAGACAGATTTACCGGATCCGGTAGCTCCTGCGACAAGCAGATGCGGCATCTTTGCGATATCTGATACCACCACTTTACCTGAAATGTCACGACCTGTCGCAAATGCGATCCGTGATCTACTTTTCTTAAATTCATCTGATTCCAGAAGATCACGCAGCATAACTGCAGTATTTTCCTTATTCGGAACTTCAATGCCGACCGCTGCTTTTCCCGGGATCGGTGCCTCAATACGGATATCAGCCGCCGCCAGGTTCAACTTGATGTCATCCGCAAGTCCTACGATCTTGCTGACTTTCACCCCCATCTCAGGCTGTAACTCATAGCGTGTGACAGAAGGTCCGCAGCTGATATTAGTGATTGTAACATTCACACCGAAGGTTTGAAGTGTCTTCTGGAGCTTTGCTGCTGTCTCCCGCAGATGCGCATCCGAATCTCCGGAGGTTTTACTTCCATGCTTCAACAGACTAAGAGGTGGAAAGCGGTATTCCCTGACCGGTTTCTCACTTTTTGCAATTGTATCTGCAACAGCAGCCACCTCTTTTGGGATATCTGCCTTAACTTTTGAATTTCCGGAGACCTGTCTTTTTATTCCGTCTTCTGTCTGCACCGCTGATAAATTTTCTTCAGCCACATCTGTCTGTATATCTTTACCGGACTCCGTCTTTTTTTGCTGCTTCCTGCATCGCTCCTTTTAAGAACTTCGGGAGTTTTTCTTTCACCGGCTCAAGGGGAACCGGTTCCGGATCCGGGATCAGCTCTGTAGCGGAAAGGGGCATCGCACGATTGATCACTACATCATCCAGTGCAATTTTCCCAGTCTGTTCCATAATGTGCTTTGCAGCCGCTTCTTCTGCACCGGCAAGCACGCTGCTCATATCTTTCCGGCTGCGTCTGGTAGCTTTCTTTTCTGTGCTTTCCTTTGCTTCTTTTTCTGGCTTTTTCTTCTGCTTTTTCTGCCTCGTTCTCTTTTCCTCCAACTGTCGAATTAAAGGAAACGCCGCTTACCTGATAATCAACACGCATAGCTTCCCGTCTTGCCCTGCGTTCCTCAGCCTCTTCTTTACGCTTCTGCATGTCCTCTCTGGCACGGTCATACGTCTTTTTCCCCGCCGATTCTTCATTCCTTTTAGAATAGACTTTTCTGTGATAAGGACTACACAGATCACCATTAAATGATCACGACAATCATATGTACCAACTTTACCGATTGCCGGCACCAGTCTGACCGCAATTGCCTTTCCAACAGATCCGCCTTTTCATCAATCATGTTCAAAGAGCACACAGCACTGAACCAGTAATACAACGCCTGCAACAGTCTTAATATATGCGATCCTGTTTCCTTTATTGGAAACCACAAACGCGACTCCACAAAATAAAAGCAGTGGAAATACATACGCCATCCAACCCATCATTCCCTGCTGCAGTGCTGCAATCTTTCTTCCAAATGCACCTGCAAGTCCGAAATTGCTGATTGTGAGCAGAATCCCTACCGCAAGTGTCACCCAGATCAGAATCTCCGTTGCAAGAAATGATTCTTCCTGCGGCACAGCTTTTGATGTGGTATTCTTTCTGGTTGTCTTCGCAGATTTCGCAGACTTTGCACTTGTCTTCTTCGTAGGCTGCCGCTTTTTCGCCGTGCTCTGCTTTGCATTTTTCTTTGTTCCGGTTGTCTTTGAAGCCATCAAACTTCCCCCTTGTATTTATACTCTTTATCTTGTAATCAAATGACCGATTCCTTCTCCTCTCTCCCCAGATATAGTATCCGGAATCAGTCATCAAAAGTGTATACTTGTACATACTATTTTATTATAGCATCCTCTTCGCCTTATGTCATCTCATAATTTTTATCAGTATTTTCCATTTTTTCATCAATCATTTCATGCAATTTATTTAATGCATCTCTTATTCCGCCAACTTCATCAATGAGTCCTTCCTCCACTGCACGTTTCCCTTCCAGCATTGTCCCCACATCTTTGACAAGCTGTGTGGAATCCAGCATCAGTTCTTCAATCCGCTCCTGTGACATTCCGGAATGCTCTGCAAGGAATCCGGTGATCCGGTCCTGCGTCTTTTCAATATTCCGCAGGCTTTGTGCCACACCGATGAACATTCCGCTTGTCCGCACCGGGTGAATGATCATCGTCCCACTTGGAACAATAAAAGAATAATCTGCCGACACAGCAAGAGGGCCACCGATAGAATGACACCCTCCAAGTACCAGAGATACTGTCGGTTTGCTTAAAGACGCGATCATTTCCGCAATCGCAAGTCCCGCCTCCACATCTCCGCCCAGTGTATTTAAGAGAATCAGCACACCATCAGTCTGAACACTGTTCTCAATCTGTGCCAGCTTTGGAAGCAGGTGCTCATACTTGGTTGCCTTTGTACTGCCGGAAACCGTCTCATGCCCTTCTACTTCGCCGATGATCGTGAGTAGCTCGATCTGATGATTCCGACGTCGGTCAAGCGAAAGCATTCCCATTTCTTTAACATGTTCATCTTCTTCCTTTGTGGTTTCCGGCTCTGTCTCTCTGACTTCCTTTTCTTTATTTTCCATATTTTCTACAGTCTGTTCCCTGCTCTTTTTCTTACGTATCTGGTATTCTTTTACATCCGTTTCTTCCTGTATTTTCATTGCCGCATTCCTCCGTTCTTTTTAGCTTAGTATGGACAATGCTTATGAAAATATGCAGGATTTTCGCCACAGAAATGAATCGCAGATTCTTGTAGCGACACAAATCTGTACCTGATTCACTGTATATGCAAAAGAGAATGCGACTCGGCACATTCTCTTTGATTTAAACATTATGAAAATAAATATTTCCTGCGCAGGCTATATACCATATCCGTATAAATCTTGCGGCATGCCTCCAGATTATCGGATTCGATCATGGAAACACATGGGTGAAGATAACGGCACCAGATATCTGCATATACATCTTCTGAATTTTCCATCCGGTTGATCCGGTTTACGATTGTCGGAGCAATTATCGTAATACTCGGCAACAATTTCTTCGCCGCCTTTCTGATTCACCAGATATTCATCTGCTGTATTCTTCTCATCAGATTCAGTTCGTAACAGTCATCCGGTTTGCCAAGGCTTGCACATACGGCTGTAGTAATATAGCAGAGACGTGATTTGAAGCCTCCCTGGATCTGCTCGAATTCCGATTTACTGATCTTTAGTTCCAGATCATGATCATTCCAACGTTCCGATCATGCAATCTACAATTCTCTTCACAAGCTATCC
>ENA-OQDC01001736-OQDC01001736.1-human-gut-metagenome-genome-assembly--contig:-NODE-1736-length-10203-cov-3.593787_pt1 | contig 10203 bp, 9 predicted proteins | sample MGYA00242770_ERZ504601 | MGnify/ENA primary metagenome ERZ504601 (study PRJEB26092, sample SAMD00036305) | human gut metagenome | host: Homo sapiens | study: EMG produced TPA metagenomics assembly of...
TGTATCGCCAAATCATCCGTAAACATTTACAACAGAAGTATTCTCCGATGCATGGACAGGAACTATTGACATTAATTAATGTCAATATAAAGATTGTCAAAAGTGAAGCAAATCGTTTAAAAATTTTTCTCATAAATATCCTTCCTCCTTAGATTATATATTACTTTAATATTATATCTATTCCCATTTTGTCTATATTTTTTTATGTTTATTTCAAATATTTCATTCTAATTTTATTTTATCAAACTATTTTTCAAACAAATCCAAAACAAAGAATCTCGGGGCAAAATTTCGGTCAAATCAGGATAAATAAATATAACACTTTATATGTAAGTCAAATTTTAAAAAAGCCTGTAATTCCGGGCTTTACAACACTTTGTAACACAATATAAACCAGTTCGATAATCCCTCATTCCTTTAGAAATTAAATAAAAGCACAAGAAAACCCGCTGGTCGAAAGATCAGCGGGTTTTCTCGTTACTGTTTATGAAACACAAAATATCAGGGAGCTGCAAAACAGCTCCCTAAATCACATACGATTATTCTTCTACATCCTGCACATCATAATACTTGATCAGCGCCTGTGTCCCAAGATCTCCAAGCCCTTCCTGTGCCAACTCTTCATAATTTGACAGTACCAGACTCAGCACCTCAAGACTCAGTCCGCTCATATTTGCCTCAGTCAGCGCAAGCTTCATATCCTTGATGAAATGCTTCATAAAAAATCCCGGTGCATAATCTCCGGCAATGATCTTTGGTCCGAAAGCATCCAACTGTTTGCTTCCTGCTGCCCCGGTAGAAACCGAATCAAAAAGGACATTCAGATCCAGTCCTTTGGCCTGCGCATAGGAAAAGGCCTCACATACACCACTTAAGGCACCGGCGATCATAATCTGATTAGCAAGCTTTGCATGCTGTCCACATCCGGCTTTTCCCTGATAATTGATGTTTGTTCCCATTGCTTTGAAAAGCTCCATACAAGCTTCATAATCTTCTTTCTCGCCGCCGACAAGGATGGATAATGTAGCGTTTTTTGCTCCGGTATCCCCACCTGTTACAGGCGCATCCAGCACATGAAATCCTTTTTCTGTGCCCTCTTTTGAAATCTTTTCTGCAAGCATCGGGCTTGTAGTTGTCATATCGATCAGATAGGTTCCCGGATCTGCATTTTCCAGAATACCGCCTTCATCGAAGTAAACCTCTTCCACATCTCTCGGAAAACCAACGATGGTGATCACTGCATCACATCCGGGTACACATTCTTTGATAGATTCATGGAAAATTGCACCCTCGCTGATCACATCATCGACTTTCGCTTTGTTCTTGCGTAAATATGCAGTTCATAACCTGTTTTCATAAGGTTGCGCACCATGGATTTTCCCATGATGCCAACACCGATAAATCCAATTTTTTCATAGTGAACTCCTCTACTTTGGACTTACAATCTTTCCTGCCACCGCGCAGCTTGCCGCTGTTTTCGGAGATGCCAGATAAATCTCGACCTTAGAAGTTCCCATACGTCCAAGGAAGTTACGGTTGTTGGTTGCAACCACACGTTCTCCGTCTGACAGAATTCCTCCGGTACGTCCACAGCAAAGTCCGCAACCCGGATGGGTAATGATCGCACCTGCCTCAGATAAAGTCGTAAGGATTCCCATATCTGCTGCCTGTTTGTAGATCTTACGGCTCGCCGGAGTCACGATCAGTTTTACAAAATCCGCAACTTTTTTGCCCTTTAACACTTCTGCTGCTGCCTGAAGATCCTCCAGACGTCCGTTTGTGCAAGAGCCGATAAATACCTGATCGATCTCGGTTCCTTCTACCTCGGATACATTTCTGATTTTGTCAACCTGTGACGGAAGGGCCATAACCGGTACAAAGTCCTCTGCTTTATAAGTGATCGTTCTCATATAAGTTGCATCCGGATCACCAACCAGACTCTTCTGATAATCATTTAATTCAATATTGCAATACTCGGCAGTTTTCTCATCCGGTGTGAAAAGTGCGCATTTTGCTCCTGCTTCGATTGCCATGTTTGCCATTGTCATACGGCTTGCAACTGTCATATTTTCAATGGTGCTTCCGGCAAATTCAAGTGCTCTGTAAGTCGCACCGTCTGCTCTCAAATCACCGATCAGTCGTAAGATGATATCCTTTGACATGACATTTTCCGGAAGTTCACCATCGATCACAACTTTGATCGTCTCCGGTACCTTGATCCACATCGTTCCGGTTCCAAGGATACTTGCCATCTCGGTATAACCGATACCGGATGAAAATGCTCCAACACAACCATAAGTTGTGGTATGGCTGTCGGTTCCGAATGCGATATCACCCGGTTTAACATAGCCAGCCTCTGTCATCAGCTGATGGCAGATTCCGTCACTTCTGTGTACATGTGTAAGTCCGTATTTATCTGCAAATGCATCTCCGGTACGAAAATGTCTGGTATCATCCTGCTGACTTGCCGGAACCAGATGATCATAGATCAGAACAACCTTGTCCGGATCATGCAGTTTCGTAAATCCCATTTCTTCAAATTTTTCTGCCACAAAGGGGATGAAAATATCATGGATCATCACGCGGTCAACGTTAACCGTCACAATGTCTCCCGGCTTTACGGCTTTTCCTGTATTATGTCTGATAATTTTTTTCAATAATCGTCTCGCCCATTTTCTTCTCCTTTCCGGTTAATCCAGTCCATTCAGCTTGCGCATGGCTTTTACCAGACCGCCAGCCTGAATAATGCTCATCAGATTCTCCGGCAGAGAAGCAATCGGATATTCCTTGCCATTATAATCCACATGCTCATTCATCACTACCGTGATCTCGTCGCCCTCTTTCATATCATCATAAAGATCCGGCTGTTCAATCAGAAGAAGTCCGTTGTTGATCGAATTACGGAAAAAGATCCTTGCAAATGATTTGGCGATCACACACTGCACACCCATTGCCTTGATGATCTCCGGTGCCTGTTCTCTTGACGAACCGCAGCCAAAGTTCTTTCCTGCTACAATGATATCCCCCTTCTGGATCTGTCCGGCAAGTTCCGGACGAAGAGGAGAAAAGCCATACTGCTTCATATCATCGATTGTCTTGAGTGCAAGGTATTCAGTTGGAATGATGATATCGGTATCAATGTCATCTCCAAGAACCCATACACGTCCTGTAAATTTATCCATCTTATGTCACCTCGTCAAACGTAATTTCGTCTCTTACACATCACTTGCCAGTGCAATTTCTCCGGCAATGGCAGATGCTGTAACGGTTGCAGCCGATCCAAGATATACCTTGGAACTCGGATGTCCTGCACGTCCCTTAAAGTTGCGGGTTCCTGTACTGATCAGGACTTCATTTTCACCGATTACGCCCTGGCAGCTTCCCCAGCATACACTACAGTTCGGGTTCATCACGATCGCACCTGCATCCATGAAGATGTCGATCAGTCCTTCTTCCAGAGCCTGTCTGTAAATAGTCTGACTTGCCGGAACAACAAGGAATCTTACTTTTTCAGATACTTTCTTTCCTTTGATAACCTGTGCGCCTACACGGAGATCTTCGATACGTCCGTTGTTGCAGGATCCAAGGAATGCCTCATCAATCTTGATACCGCGCACGTCTTTTGCCGGCGCAAGATTGTCTACAAAATCCGGTTTTGCAACAACCGGCTCTACCTTGGATAAGTCAAATGTATATTCTCTTACATAATGCGCATCCGGATCGCTGTGATATACAGCCTTTGGCTCGCGTCCATGCTCTTTTAAATATTCCATTGCCACATCATCAACTTCAAAAATACCGGTCTTAGCTCCGGCTTCTACTGCCATATTGCAAAGTGCGATACGGTCACTGATTGTCAGAGTCTTCGCGCCCTCTCCGGTAAATTCCATCACCTGATAGTTACATCCGTTGGCTCCGACTTCACCGATGATGGTGAGGATCAGATCTCTCGCATATACACCTTCCGGCAGCTTTCCAACCAGGTTGAATTTCACAGTCTCCGGTACCATTACCCAGGAAGTTCCTGTTACCATACCGTAAAGGAAGTCTGTACATCCAACACCGGTTCCGAATGCACCAAGTGCACCGTAAGAACAGGTATGGCTGTCTGCACCAAAGATCAGCTCTCCCGGACGAACATAATTTTCCATCATAATCTGGTGGCATACACCTTTCCCTTCCCAGAAATCAATGTGGTTTGCCTTTGCAAAATCACGCATCTTCTTCTGGGATGCGGCTGTCTTTGGACAGTCAGACGGTACGTTGTGATCTACGATAAATACCAGCTTGCCTGTATCTGCAATATGTGGATTTTTTAATTTATTATTATACATATCTACAGTCAGATGTGTGGTTCCGTCATTACTCATCAGACGATCCAGTTCTACTGTATGGATGTCACCCGGCTTTACGCTTTCCACACCGGCTGCCGCTGCAATGATCTTTTCAGCAATTGTCATTCCCATCGTCTATTCCTCCTCACGGTTCAGAGACGCAATAAGTCCGCCCTGATTCAAAATATTCTGCATATATTCCGGCAGTTTTGTGCAGGAATAAACCTTTCCATTTGCCTCAGCGGTTCCTTCCAGCATATGAAGCTCCATCTGATCTCCAGTCTTTACTTCATCCGGAAGGTCTTTACAGACAATAGCAGGAAGTCCGATATTGATAGCATTTCTATAAAAAATTCTTGCAAATGATTTTGCGATAACAGCTTTTACACCTAACGCTTTTAACACACCCGGAGCCTGCTCTCTGGAAGATCCACATCCAAAGTTCTCTCCTCCGACCACGAAATCTCCCGGTTTTACCTTCTGTGCAAAATCCGGATCCAGAGATTCAAATGCGTGGCTCTTCATCTCCTCAAGATTCGGCAGCAACAGATACTGGGATGCGATGATCTGGTCTGTATCCAGATCGTTATGAAATTTAAAAATAGTCCCTTTTTCCATAAAGCATATTCCTTTCTGTATACACATGATTCCTTTATTTTAAGGCTTTTCCGGCATTTCCGCAAGGGAATATTTTAACAGGCTAACGTTGTACTTTATTCAATTCCTATTTTCATAGGTTCCCTTGCAAATGATTTTTTCTTTTTGCATAAAGATTTTTCCACCTGCAATATAACTGTCAAGCTTCAGGTCATTGTCCCACAAAAGCAGATCTGCATCGGCTCCTTTTTGTATTGTCCCTTTCTTACCCTGCAATCCCAGTGCCTCCGCTACATGTGATGTCATATATGGAAGTGCATCTTCCAGCTTCATATCAAGCTCATGTACCATATACAGAAGTTCTTCCCGCAACGCATCTACTGAGGAAACACCGATTTCCAACAGGCTTCCGTCTTCTCTGTATTTTGACCAGCTTCCGTGTCCGTCGGAGCTGATGGTAATATGCTCCGTCGGGATTCCCTTTTCTTTTGCTTCTAAAATGCATCCGCCCGGACAAAAGTCCTCACTGATGCCACAGGTGAGATCGATGTATCCACCCTTTTCAAGCAACTGATAGCCCTCTTCCAGAAGACCTTTTCTGCGGTTCACATGAGTCGGACGGAAAATCTTGATCGGAATCATACTCTTTTCCAAAGCTTCAAACACCGGCGACAATCCAGCATCTGCATCTCCCATATGCAGCACCACGATTCCAGGTTTTCCGCTTAACATACCTGCCGTTCTGGTCTTGCTCGCAAGCTGGATCAGTTCACTTTCCGTCACATTCGGTGCCCGATGATCTGAAATGGCAAGTTTCACGCCAAGTACTTTTTCAACAAACATAATATCCCGATCTACCTCTCCGGTAATAGTCGGACTTGGATATCCATATGCACCGGTAAGCATATACGCACTTACCCCTTCTTCGCATAAAGCCTGTACTTTTGCGTAAAGATTTTCAACACTCCTTGTAAGTCCGTCCGTTCCAAGAAGTCCTACAACCGTTGTAATTCCGCCTTTTACCAGTTCTGACAGCTGAAGTTCCGGTGTACGGGTATGAAAGCTTCCTTCCCCACCGCCTCCGGTAACATGAACATGCTGATCAATAAACCCCGGTGTAAGAATTCTTTCCTCTGCATCAATAACTTCACATGCGATCGGAAAATCCTCGATCTTATCTTCCATACATTCAATTTTTCCCCCACATACTAAAAGATCCTTTTTTCCAACATACTCCGGTGCATAAACTTTTGCATTTTTAATAAGTAACATTTTCTTTCCTCCTCTTTATGACATTCTTTTATTTTCATACATTAATTTGTCTGCCTGATGAATTGCCTCCGCAATCGGATGTCCCCATGTGTATCTACTATCTCCCTTCCCTCTTAATTTTATCTTTCTATATTATCCTGCTTCTTCAGCAATTCCAAAAGCTCTTTTTCAGGAAGCGGCTTGGAAAAATAATAGCCCTGGATCATCTCGACTCCCCAGCTGCTGATCTGTTCCATTTCTTCCTGTGTTTCCACCCCTTCGGAAACAATATGATAATTCATTTTATGAAATGTTTCTACAACACTTTCATAGAAAATTGCCCGTTTCTCATCCCTGCAGATATCAAAAAGCAGAGATCTGTCAACCTTGATCACAGAAAACGGAAGCCTCATTACCGTATTCAGATTCGCATATCCGGAACCAAAATCATCCAGACACAAACCAATGCCAGCGTCCGTAAATTCCTCCGCAACTCTTCTTAGACCCGCATTGCATTCAGTCGCAACCGTTTCCGTGATTTCAAACTGTATCCAGTTATGTGGAATCTTATAAGCATCCATAATCCGGATAAAATGTCTGCTACAGTCATTTCTCATCAGATCCAGAGAAGACAGGTTCACTTTTACATTCAGAAGATGCCTCATCAGGTATCGGTTTTCTCCTAAAAATCTGCAGACACGACTAAACTGTAGATCTGTGATCTGTTCGATCATATGATTTTTTTCTGCAATCTGAATAAATACATCTGGTGCGATCCAGCCAAGCTCCGGATGCTGAAGGCGACTTAGCGCTTCCAGTGTGATAAAGCATTTTTTCCGTGTAGAGTAAACCGGCTGATAGTATATCTCGAACAGATCCTCTGTAATCGCCTTATGCAAATACTGTTCTACCCGTTTATTATAAAGGAAACCATTCATCGTCTGATAATCATCCTGTATCACCTCTGTCAGACCATTTTTCGCAGATAAGGCTTCCAGATATTCAGCATATTCTAGAATAAGCCCGCTGTCTCCGAGTTTCTGCGCATTCATGATCCCGCTTATGATCACAGGCATCGTAATAATTTTATTGTTGACATTCAGCTTACTCCGTTTCCATCAAACATTCTCTTCAGCTGCGTAAGATAATATTCATATTCTTCAAGTGAACCAGTAAGTATCATAAAACTCTTTCCCGTTGTACGAAATGCTTTTTTCCCGCACATCTCACCAAGTTTTCTTGCTGTCAGCTTTAAGATTGAATTACCGCCCTGTACCCCTGCGATTTTATTAATGTGCTTCAATTGATAAAGATACACCGTAATAATGTGAAATGATTTTCCCGCACTGATCAGCTCATTGCTTTTTCTGGCCAGATACAGATGATTATATAATCCGGTAAGTGTATCGATATTTGCATGAGGATTGTTGATCGTAATAAATAGTACCAGAATTCCCAGACTCATACCAAACCCTGTTGTAAGAAGCGGATGATATAAAAGCTGGATCACCACTCCCGCACCGGATATCAACAGGATTTCCAGCAGACTCTTCACTTTTTGATAGCCCAGTTTTTTCCGCCATATGACAATAAGGATCAAGGCTGCTGCCATATGACAAAGTGCACTGTAATACATCAGCATATACCATGGACCTTTCATATAGCCTGCCGGTATATCAAAATAAAACAGCTTTTCCGTGAACGGGTTTGTCAGAATCATCCCCATCAGAATGAATGTCGGCACACCTGATAAAAACATCTTTTTTGCCGAAATGATCTTATTATCATGTAATGTCTGAATATAACAGATCACCGTAAACGGCAGCAATGCCTGAAGCAGATAAAAGATCGTTGTTGCAAGCATTGCAGCAATTTCACAATTACTATTTGGAAAAGAAATATAATAATTACTGGCAAGTTCCGCAACCACATTTAAAATACCGATGATGGCAAAGAAAAGGAATACCTGATTATTCAGATCCTCTGCTCTTTTCTGTCCCAGAAAATACCATAAAACCAGCAACAATATAACCATTGCCGCAATAAGAAAATCTATATTATAAGTCATATTTATCCTCCGCCGGTTTTATTTATTTGAACAAAGCATATCGTCTGCCTGCTGTTCCAGAACACTCCTTTCTGCACTCTGGATGCTTCTTGCCGTTCGGATAACCGTTTCATCACCCATCTGTCTTCCAGATATATCATTAATCTTCTTCAGTTCTACAATTTTCACAAACAACAATAATACATTTTCAAGTAAAATCGCACCCTCCTGGATCTCTTCAATATACATCTCAAATGATTTCCGGTTTTTCATATCTGTCATCCGGTCTTCCAAGGACATTCTCCTATAAATCTCCTGTTCCAGGCAAAACTGAATGTTGTTGGATACTTTACAAAGCAATCCCCAAAACAAAACAGCAATATAAAGAAGAATGCCAAACTGGAAAATAGATTCATACCAGTAAATGGATAATACCCAGTACAGTACCAGTGCGATTACACCGCTTATCCCTAATACACCAAATGCCTTTAGACAGAGATTTACTTCCTTCTCCTGCGTTTTCCGATACTCTTTCCACAAAAGAAGAATCATAGACACAACCCCCGTAAATAATAAAAGATGTGTGATAAATAACATGTCTATAAAAGGAATCCTAAACAGAAAATACAAGAATCCCTGTAAAACAGCATTTGCATAAAGAAGAAAAATCCAGACCTGCGGTATCCATCTTACACTTTCACTCACTGTATTTTGTACAAATAACAGCATGAGAACAGGCATCGTCATAAACGCATAAAAGGATATCAGTGTTCCTGCTGCGTTCTGACTTCCATACATCTGATAAATCCCTGAATCAAAAATGCACCACAGACTGCATAGAATCAAAAACAGTGCTACATTTAAAAATTTTTTTTCTACAATTTGTCTGTGTCTGGTATATAAAAAGACAATCACCGAGACGAGACCGAGACCAGTCATTCCCAAAATCATCAGTATCGAAAAAAATGATCCTAGAAGATGCTGCCTAAAAATAAAACAAAACTCTCCGATCATCGGGGCATACACATATAGTCTGGCATTCTTTTTAGTTTCATAGCTGATTGATAACACTTCCTGCCCGATTTTCTCCGGCAAAGAAATATCTGCCCATATTTTCCCTTTCATCTGCCTGTTTTTTTCAAATCTGTTATCTTTATATTGGTAGAGAAGCCGGTCTCCTATGCAGACTTCCAGCTGATACCATCCATTGCTGAAGGTGTACAACTCGCCCCTTTCCGACTCCGTACCCGGCTGATACAGTATTTTGACAAAAATAAGCAACAATGTCACAATGAGCAAAATGCAGAATGCTTCAATTTTTTTCCATTTCTTTCCTTTTTTCATTTCCCTCATCTCCTATGCATTCTGCCGGAAGCTTTTCTACATAGAAAATGTAATTTCCTATGCAAAAAAGTCACCTGTATAACGCAGGTGACTAAAATTTAAGCCGAATAGCTTTTTTCACTTACTCTATTAACCTATCCGCATCTTCTTATTGCAACCGGCTGACATAGCGTACTGCCTTAGTCCCTTTGGCTTTGCGTCACAGTTTTTCAACAGCTTTGCCCCTATAAACATAATTCAAGTATAGCATATTCAAGATGACGAAACAATATTTTAATTGTTATAATAATCTATAGTTTTACACATAATCCATAACAAGAAACATCGGATACTTTCTGATATATTCTTCCATCTGCTCAATGGCTCCCGAAAGCTGATTTTCAATATATTTTCTGTTATTTTTTGATGTAGGAAGCACATTCTTCACATACCGCATTTTTATATATGGTATATTATATTTGTATACCAAAAAATCTGGAAACAATTGTTTCCAGATTTCTCCTAGAGGCGCCAACCAGATTTGAACTGGTGATAGAGGTGTTGCAGACCTTTGCCTTACCACTTGGCTATGGCGCCATATGACTCCAACGGGAATCGAACCCGTGTTACCGCCGTGAAAGGGCGATGTCT
>ENA-OQDC01001738-OQDC01001738.1-human-gut-metagenome-genome-assembly--contig:-NODE-1738-length-10195-cov-4.185141_pt1 | contig 10195 bp, 8 predicted proteins | sample MGYA00242770_ERZ504601 | MGnify/ENA primary metagenome ERZ504601 (study PRJEB26092, sample SAMD00036305) | human gut metagenome | host: Homo sapiens | study: EMG produced TPA metagenomics assembly of...
TTATCAACGTAAATTGATATTCTTAACGATTGTGATAAAGTAAATGAAATTATTCTTATAGGGGATATGACAATACTACTTATCATATTAATAGGAATCGGAATATTTGTACTTCTCGGCATTCTAGGCTGGGGAATACAGCTTTTGGGATTTCTCGGAGGACTCTTAGGTGAAGGCATCACTGGATGCATAGGATGCTTCATCAAGTTCTTTTGGGTGATTCTGCTAATAGCTATATTTATTGCGCTGATACAATAACCTGTCATTTAATCTTAAAAACAATAACCATTATGACATATTGCAAGAAATGCGGCGCAATGCTGCAACCGGGAATGAAATTCTGTACGAAGTGTGGACAACCTATTGATTTGCAACCACAGGCTCCAACCCTGCCACAAGGAGTTAGCAAGCCTCAACGTCCTCAACCACTGAAAGCTATGGCTCCTCAACAGCCTATGAAGCCTCAACCTATGAGACCTCAAGCACCAGGTATGCCCCAAAACCGATGCAGCCTCAGCGCCCAGTAATGCCTCAGGCTCCACAGACTCCACAAGCCAGCAAGGGTATGTTCACCAATGCCGTTCGCTCTGTAGCAAACGCCATGACTGGTGGTGCACTCAATCGCCAGATTGCAGAAGAACAGAGAAGAGCCGTTAACCAGCAAGCTACTGAAAGCCAGTCGGAAATCCGTGATGCCAGAAATGCACAGCAGCAGGCTGAACAGGCACAGATTGCAGCCGAAAGAGAAGCTGAACGTAGCCGCGACCGCCGCAGTATGGAAGCTGTGGATGGTGTTGACGTGGTAAGAGGCAGAACCATCTGGAATATCCAACCAGGAGAAATCGCCCGCAAGATTAGCGAACGGGAACTCGACGAAATAGAAAAACTGAAAGGTATCATCGTTCAGGAAGGTTGCACCGCCATCATTTTTGCCAATGGTGAGCTGGTTTCAACCCTCTCAGCAGGTGCATACCTCTTTTATAAGTCTGTAGAAGAAGAGCAGGCTGCTATCAAGAATGCGGTAGAAAAGGCTGAGAAAGATATGGCTGAAGCCGAAAAGCGTGAACGAGACCGCAAGCGCCAGGCTGAGCCTACCTTCCGCCAGCTCGGTATCGTAGGAGAAGTAGACCGTGGCTTCAACTGGCTCGGTCGCATCATCTTCGGCGAAAAGAAAGGTGAACAGAAAGAAAAAGCCAAGAAGCGCCAACTGGATTATGCCCGCATCTTAGCCCGCATCACCCAGGCTCCTATCCTGTCGGTCTATATCGTCAGCAACCGTTTCATCACCCTCACCTTTGGTGGAGCAATGAACGAGAATGGCGAACTTGCCTTTCAGCCATACACCATTCCGATGGGCATCCATGATGTGCAGATTGGAGTATCTCTCCAGATGAGCATCAGCGATATTCATACCTTCGCCACCAATTACCTTACCGACCGCAACAGCGTAACAACTAGAGAATTACAGCAGTTGCTCAATGGTACCATAGAAACCCTGTTGCGCCAGGAACTCCGCAACCAGAACTACGAGTCTGCCGGACTGACTGCAGAAACAGTAAATGTACTGAAAGAGAAAATCCGCCAGACCATCAACCAACAGGTATTCGACATAGAATGCACTCAGGTTCTGAATATCACCGACAGCAACCAGGACTTTGAGCGTTTCCGTCAGGTAGAACGCCAGCTCTATAACACAGAGAAGGAACTCGACTTCATGCACCGCACCGGAGAATTCCGCAACCGAATGGAAGTAGAGGCCAACTCTCAGCAGATTTCTTCAGCACAAAATGCCGAGGATTTGCGCCATGCCCTCCAGGGTATCAACAAAGACCAGTTGCTCCACGATGATGAGTTGGAGGAATTCGTCCAGATGCTCGAAAGTCAGAAGCGCATCCGCCAGGCTAAGACCCAGGAAGAGGAGTTCGAAGCCCTGGAAGACCTACGCAAGAACCGTCTGGTCAAGCAGGAAGAAATGGAAGTGCTCGAAGATGAACTTGCACACAAGAAGATTCCTCGTGAGGAAATCACGGAAATCATGCGCATCCAGAGCCAGCAGAACATCGACACAGCCCGTCTCAAGGCAGAATGGGCACTCGATGATTCCCGTACCGACCACGACTGGGAACGTGAAGATCTGGAACGCCGCCGCAACTGGGGCATCGAAGATGAAGAGCGTGAACGCCAGTGGATGCTGGAAGAAAAGGAATACAACCGCGACTTCAACCGCAAGGCGAAGGAGGATGATTACGACTTCCAGCAGATGATGCGTCAACGCGAACTGGATAAGGAAGACCACCTCCTGGCACGCAACGAGAAACTGGAAGACGACCGCCTTGCCTATGAGCGCAACCGCCAGGAAAAAATGGACGATGACCAGTTGGAAGCCAACCGCCACCAGCGTCAGATGGACAAGCTGCAGCAGATGGCTCAGATGCAGGCACAGCTCGACCAGCAGAAATATCAGCACGAAGAGAACGTAGCCACCATTCAGAGCAATGAGCAGATGAATCGTGACAACCATTTCGCCAATATGACCGCCGAACAGATTCGTGCCGCACAACTCTCCCACCTCACCGGAGATGCACAGGTAGCTATGGCAAACGCCTATAACGGCGAGAAGGAAGCCGAAAACCTGCGACAGACTGCAGCAGAAAAGGAAGCAATGATGCAGCAGATGCTACAGATGCAACAGCAGAACAGCAATGCCCAGATGGAAGCCATGATGAAGATGGCCGGCATGATAAAAGATACAGCCACCGGCATCAGCGGCGCCAGCAAAGCCAGCAGCAACAGCGCATCAACCAGCTGGAAGAGGAAAACCGACGCCAACAGGAGCGAGTAGATCATACCCAGGATGTGGCTATGAACAACATCTCGCAAGTAAGCACTGCTGCCGCCAACAATCTGAACGCCTTCAATGGCGGACTCGGTGGAAATACAGCAGGAAGCCAAGCAGCTCCACAACAGGCAGCTCCTCAGCAGGAATTGATAGAATGCCAGTGCTACAACTGTGGACACACCATCCACATTGCACCAGGCACTCCAAACTGTCCAGACTGTGGCGCACCATTTCCAATGGTAAGCCCTCTCCAGAAAATGCAACAAGAAGTCTAAACATATAAAGTAATCAGACTATGAGCGATATTAAACTTGATGGTGATGCGGCTGTGGTAGGCGGAATCCATTCCGACTCCCACAATACGCAAAACAACTATAACACCTCAACAACAACCCATACCACCAACAACAGTACGGTTAACAACCAGACTGTATATGAGGCACAGAAGACTCAGACTGAGATCTATCAGCAGAATGAGACTCTCTTTCTGCAGGCTGTGCAGGAACGACTGGAGGATGGCAAGTTGGATAATCAGAAGTTGGCAGAACTCAACCAGTTGAGCATCCAATGGCATATTGCTCCCCTAAGAGCCAACCAGATCATAGATCAGGTACGTCAGAACATCCATATCCTGCAAGGCAGCAAGGGTAACGAATTCCTGACAGAGCAGATTCTGACCGAGGTCTTCAATGCCATCCAGACCAACCATACCGACATTCTGAAACGCAAGTTCAACAGTCTGGAGCAGTTGTCACGTGTGATGACGAATGATAACAACATCCAGTTCTACTATCATCTGTTGCTTGCCTCGATGTACCCCGACAAGTGCGCCCTTGCCTTCTTCGGTTCCCGTACCGATAACTACTGGCAACTCTTCTGGACTCATGTAGCGTTCATCAAGACCGGCAATATCGACAATGCCACCGTGCTTCTGCCAAGAATGGGCGGTTTCGGTTGTCCGCAAGGCGACATCGCCCTACTGATGGCTCTTGATAATCTTGCCGACTACCACAAGAATGGAAAGCAGGATTACTACAGGCAGCAGACCATCCAGTATCTCGACCAGGCCGTACAAAACGGAATGAGTGAACCGCTAAGTGCCCTATGGTATGCCGTAAAGGAGATGTTGGAGGATAAGCCTCAGCCAGAAGAATGGTATCAGTTCTATTGCGACACAACCCTTTCGGAATTCATCCCGAAGGAGAAGAGCAAGATGGCTGTACCACCACAGATGCCTACACCTCCTCCGATGCCAAAGTTTAATGCCCAGAACGTAAAGCTCAATCAGATGAGAGGCTTCAATCCTCTGCAGGCAGCCAACAATATGGGACTGGGAAGCGTCAATGCGATCAGTCAGCAGCCTCAAATGGCAAGTATGCCGGGCAGTACAACTCCTCCCCCTATGCCGGGAGCCTCATCGGTTCCTCCTATGCCGGGAGCAGCCCCAGTTCCTCCTATGCCGGGACAAAGCAAGGCGGCTCCACAGCCGGAAGCCGTGCAGATGGCATCAGAAGCAAGAACAGCCGATGAACCAATCGACCAGCCCGACCCCTTGGAAGACCACTACGGCATCATCCTGACAGATGGCAATGCACTGGCTAGAAAATACGGTTGCTCCATCCAGGAAGTATATGATGTCTTCAACGACTTCATACAGAATGCCTACGACCAGCAGATGTACTGGACATTTCTCGACATCTCGCAATATGGACTGGATTCCACCCACGAAACTCCATCCTGGATAGAATGCAATGAAGCAGTATCCCGCTGCATCGCAGACAACAACCTGACAGCTGGTCCCGACCTACACCTATTTATAATAGGAGGTGACGATGTGATTCCTATCCCTCGCGTCGAAGACCCATGGCCGTATGGCGGCGAGCGAATCCCTACAGATACCTGCTATGCCTTCGAAGGCACCTATATCGTAGATTTGCTGGATAGTCGCGATTCAGACTTCACCGTAGGTTGCGCCCGCAACAATGTGGCTCGTCTGCCTTTGGAAGACGGTCAGCTCGATACGGATATCCGAAGCGACATCGGTGCCTACTTCAACATCAGTGGAATGTATGGCGGCGGTATTCCTGTTGGCAATGTTCTGATGATCAGCAACCGCGACTGGATTCCAGCCAGCTGCACGATGACCCAGCACCTGCCGCTTCTTTACAATACCGACGATCCTGAGCTGATCCGCAACGGAATGTATATCAGTCCGAAGCTGCTGACCGAAGATTCGGAAAGCCTCAGCATCTATTGCAAGTCTCTGGACAAGGCAGATATGCTGATGTTCAATCTTCATGGTGCCGATGCAGAGGGTATGTGCGGATTCTATAGTGAGGATGAAGCATTCAATCCTTCGCTCCTCAACCAAGGCAGGGCAAGAGTCTTCAATACCGTGGCTTGTTTCGGAGCCCGATATGCCGGTTACAAACGAAACGACTCCATGTTGCTCAGCGCCCTCTACGGAGGTGGCGTATTGCTCTATACCGGTTCGCTCATTCCTGTTCCGATGTTCTCTAATGAGGAAACGGATGAAGCCCGCCAACTTCTGTTGAATCCGGGCACAGGCAGCGAGGTGCTGATGCGCCTCTATCCGCTCTATCAGTTCAAGGGTATGACGGGCGGAAAGGCGATGCTCCAGGCTAAGTGCGATTACTTCAACATGTGCCGACATGTAGAGGATGACTGTTTCTCTATGAGCACCGCCCTGATGTTCTGTCTCTACGGCAACCCGATGCTCCATGTCCGTCGCAGAGAATATGTGGTAGAATCTGCCCTGCAGAATGATGCGATGCCACCAGCTCCAATCAGGCCGACGGCTCTCCGCTCAAGAAGACCATGCGACAGCGCCTGCTGCAGAAGGATAAGAGTAACCAGTCTCTCATCGACCAGATTCGTGGTTATGTGGATGAGAATCTCGAATGCTATCCGAAACATGGTAGAGCAGCATCTGTACCAGCAGCTGGGCTTGAAACCGGAAATGCTGGACAGCATCGACCAGGTAAGCCGACCTACCAGCGACGGCAATTACGAAACGGGATATTCATTCAACTATCACGACGCAAGCCGCCAATATGGAGCAGACACCTTCGTAGAAGTAGATGCCCAGGGCAAGACGAAGCGAATCTATACAACGAAATAATCTGTCCCCTACAAAGGGACTCTAAAGTAAATAACAAAATAATAACATCATAAACTGAAACATATGGGATTTTTTGGTTTTAAATCTTCTAAGGAAGTAGAAGAAGAGAAAAGACAGGCTGCCGAGGAAGCAGCGAGAAGAGTGGAACAGAACAACCTGACCAACCTCAGCAACCTGAGCAAGGGTAGTCAGCTAAAGCTTCGCCATACCTTATTTTGATGTCTTCGACCCACGCCTGCAAGATTATGGCGTACCTGTATCTGTACATGGTGCCGTAGTATATGCTATCGAGGACATGGATCTCTTCCATAGTGTGAACCGCAATGAGGGTTACAGCGACGAGACTTTCAAGAACAAGCTTCGTGGCCAGCTCACCAAGTTCATCAATGAGTGTAGTTAGCAATGCCCCTTCTGACGCTCAGATTCCTGTAGTTCAGATTGAGCGCAAGATTTTTGAGATTAGCGAACTCATCCAGCAGCGTGTTACTCCACAGGTGGAAAAGCTTTTCGGCATCACCATCCGCAGTCTCGACATCACAGGCATCAACGTAGATAAGGAGAGCCGTGGTTACCGTGAACTCAAAGCCCTCACTGCCGACCTGGAGAAGGAGCGTATGATGGCTCAGCATAATGCCCAGATTTCCAACTTCAACCTCAACAACGACCTTCAGCAGGATATGCTCAAGAAGCAGTCTGAGCTGAATCTCGATGCCATGGGCAGAAAGCAGGAACTCGACCTTGGCGGTCAGGAGGAGTTGCAGCGCATGACTTGGAGAACCAACGTGAAACCCATGCGTATTCAGCGTGAGGAGATGCAGCGTGCTTCTCGTCTCCAGACAGAGCAGACCCTTTATGGGTGCTCATCAGGCAAACCTCAATGCTGGTGTTCTCAACAATGCTACAGATAATGGTATCAATGCCTTCCGCCAGCAGACTATGGGTAGTATGAACAACATGGGTCAGATGGGTGGAGCTCCTCAGATGCCAGGTCAGAAAGGCATGGGTGGTGCACCTCAGATGCCAGGCATGGGTGCTGCTGTTCCTCAGGTACAGTATTATATTGGCATCAATGGCCAGCAGTATGGTCCATGCGATTGGAACAAGCTCCAGCAGCTCGTTCAGCAGGGTCAGCTCACCCAGCAGTCATACGTTTGGAAGAATGGCATGGCGCAGTGGGAGTTTGCCGGCAATGTAGCAGAACTCGCTCCATTGTTCCAAGGCACCGCCCCACAGATGCCGGGAATGCCTCCTACTATGCCGGGGATGTAATTTCCCGGCAGCTATAATACAAACAAAAGTAAGAACATTAAATTTTTGATAATATGGGATTATTCAAAAAATTAGTCGGTGATATCGCAAAGACAGTAGGTGAAAGCCTGGAAGAAGTTTCAAACGAAGCCAAAAAGAGTTTCCAAGAGGCTCGCGAAGAGGTAAGAAAGAACATCCAGGAAGCAAAGCTGAATCAATCCAACTATGATGATGACGATGATGATGACAATTGGGATTATCCATTAACAAAGTTATCAGATGATGACGATGATATACGAATCCAGTTAGGCACTTTTAAAAATGGCGTTTTAACCATCAACGAGGGACATACAACTCTCGGCGAAGATGCCTTGGAGGGTTATAAGAAAATTAGAAAAGTTGTCTTCCCTTCAACCCTTAGAGAAATTGATGGATATTTTTTCAGTGAGCATGGACATGAGGACTATCTTGAAGAGGTAGATTTCTCAAAGGTTAAATTATTGAAGGAAATTCCAGACTGTCTGTTTGAAAATTGTAAGAGACTTCAAGAAATAAACTTTCCTGAAGGAGTAGAAATAATAGATAGTGAAGTGTTCGATAGATGCACCAACCTCCGCAAGATAACATTTCCAAGTACCCTAAAGTCGCTCCAAAGCACAACCTATAAATGTAAGAATATCGAAGAATTGGATTTGTCCAAGGTTCATCTGTTGGAAGAAATTCCAGATAATTTCATTGGTGAAAATTGCAAGATTGAGACACTTGTTATTCCTGTTGGAGTTAAAAAAATGGGTTATGAATTTGCCTCAAGCAAGAGCATTAGAGAAGTATATGTGCCTTATACTGTTGAAGAAATCGGCACTCTCAATGATGACGAATACGCACCTGATGTGTATATCTACACCAATAAACTCACAGATATAGAAAGTCTGTGTGCCTATATAAAAACTCTGTATGTACCAGAAGAGTTATATGTCTACTACGCCGAGCTTCTAAAGGATGTTGACGATACGGAAGTTCGTCTTCGTAAGATGCCAGCAGACAAGTTAGATTTCTATGGAACACCTGTTCCACCACTTACCGAAGTGGCAGAAGAAGACATTCCTGCTCCTCCGCTTCCTAAATTGGATCAAGACATAGAGACTCCTCCTGCAAAAGAGGAAGAGACACTGGATACCCAAGAAGAAACAGGGAATATCCAGGAAGAATCCGAAGAGATTCCAACTATACAGAAGTCTCCTGGCAACCTATTCTCAGATGCTCTTGAGGAGCTCATCAATTCTGCAGCAGCAAGTGATGAGCTGACAGACAAAAAGAAGGAAATTGTCTTACGCCGTGCTGTCAAGGAGGGAGAAGATCCTGATGAGGTAGAAATGGTGCTTGAGGCAAGATTCTACGAGAAGCATAATTAATACATATAACTGAAAATAATAACAAATAAAATTTCCTACGATGTATAACGAACAAATTGAATCACTTATCACTGCAGCTTTGGCTGATGGTGTATTGACTGATAAAGAGAAGAATCTTCTCTTCAAAAAGGCCGAGGCCATGGGCATCGACCGCGACGAGTTTGAACTGGTACTTGAGGGTCGTCTTGCTAAGCGCAAGAAAGAAATGGAAGCACAGGATCCTCAGGCAACTAAGCCTGCAAAGAAGGAAGGTGCAATTCCACAGGAGCTTGATGACCTCATCAAAGAGTACCTTACCGACGGCATCATCTCTGCCAAGGAGCGTCAGGTGCTTTTGAACAAAGCACAAGAGTTGGGATTGAACGTGGAGGAGGTTGACCTCTACATCGATGCTCAGAAGCAGAAGGTAGATAAGGAAGAGGATGCAACTGTGAGCAAGCGTCGTGGCAAGACCTGTCCTTACTGTGGTGAATCTATTCCTGAGCTGACCGACAAGTGCCCTTATTGTGGCAAATACATCACACCTGAGGCAAGTGAGGAACTGAAGAGCCTGATACATGATCTTCAGTACTATTTGGAACGCTACATACAAAGACCAAGAGATGGACGCAAAGCTGAGGTTGAAAGCTATATTCGCAAAGCAAAGATGTACTATGGCAATAATCCAAAGGTACAGTGCTTGGTAAAAGAGACTGAGGAAAGTATAAAAGAAACAATTGCAAATGGAAAAAAGGTTATTCGAAATACTTTTATTGTATCAGCTTGTCTTATACTTTTTTGTTTTATGTGTATGATTCCAGCATTTATATCAGAAAACAGTGAAGAATCCAAAGCACATAGACAAGAGTTAAATGTCGCAAATAAACAAGTCGAAGAGCTTGGGGATCAAGTTGTTGAATTGATAGGCACAGGTGACCTTGATTCCGCTAAAACTACGATAGCCAGTTTCTCTATTCCAAAAGTATACAAAAGTAGCTATAGCATCGCAAGTGAGTTTGATGATATGTATTTAGCATTGATTAATGCCTATATAAATAATGGAGATTTGAATAATGCAGAAGTCGTAGGTAGTATTTTCAAATTAAACCTTAATTCCGCAACACTATAATTTAACTTTATTTATAAGTTCCTGAGCAACAAAAAGTTGCCCAGGATTTTGCCATGTCAGAATTTTCACTTATCTTAGTGTTGCAAAAAGAAAACAAGCAAAACTCTAATATGACATGGCAAAAATACAAATTAAATCTGAGAAACTCACACCTTTTGGAGGAATTTTTTCAATCATGGAGAAATTTGACTCCATGCTTTCACCCGTTATCGACTCAACACTGGGTCAGAGATGCAGCAGTATCTTCGGATATCAGTTCAGCGAGATAGTCCGTTCGCTGATGAGCGTTTATTTCTGTGGCGGCTCATGCGTGGAAGATGTAACGTCACAACTGATGCGCCATCTCTCGTATCATCCTACCCTTCGTACATGCAGCTCTGATACCATCCTCAGAGCCATCAAGGAACTGACACAGGAAAACATCTCCTATACTTCCGACCAAGGCA
>ENA-OQDC01001740-OQDC01001740.1-human-gut-metagenome-genome-assembly--contig:-NODE-1740-length-10181-cov-11.232743_pt1 | contig 10181 bp, 8 predicted proteins | sample MGYA00242770_ERZ504601 | MGnify/ENA primary metagenome ERZ504601 (study PRJEB26092, sample SAMD00036305) | human gut metagenome | host: Homo sapiens | study: EMG produced TPA metagenomics assembly of...
AGCATGTTCCATCATATAGTGCATAGGAATTGATGATATCCAGACCATTTAATGGATAAGCTGCAAACCCATTCACGGCCTGCACATCATAAACAAACAGTACTAAGGTTGTTCCTGTATGTTCATATTCTCCTTGTTTGATTTCTTCTAATGATTGATTCATCTGTAATAATCGGTTTTCTGCTTCTTGTCCCTTTAAAGTTTCTGTCAGTTTGAAGTAAACGGTTCCTCCTGTTGTATCTAATGTGATTCCTGTTCTTGGATCAGCCGGATTGACTCTTGTCCCTATCGGATTCGGCTCTGTATTAGTCTTTGTCGGTTTCTTTGTTGTTTTCTGCCATACTTTTACTTTACATTTGTATTTCTTCTTTCCGATCTTGGCTGTGATCACTGCTGTTCCTGGCTTTTGGGCTGTAACTTTTCCTTTTCTTGTTACAGTTGCGATCGTTTTCTTGTTGCTTGACCACTTTACTTTTTTCTTTGTTCCTTTTACTTTCAAGGTGTAAGTTTTCCCTCTTTGTAAAGAAATCTTTGTTTTGTTCAATTTGATCTTTGCCTTTGCCTGAGTGTTCATTGTTGGAGTAAATGTCAATATCAGCATTGCAATGAACAGCCTTGTGAGTAATTTTTTCATACGTATTTCCTCCCTTCAATTGATCATATGTGATATGTTTAGTATATTCGTTTCTTTTTGTATGTTCAATATATTTTTTTACTTTTTGGTAAATTTTGTTTTTTCCATTGATGTCTTTTTATATCATAGGGGATTTCATCGAAATTTCCTATGACATAAGAAGAGACAGAGTTCTAAATTCTCTAAAACTCTGTCTCTTCTTATCTAATAGTGAGCGTGCGGGGATTCGAACCCCGGACAACTTGATTAAAAGTCAAGTGCTCTACCACCTGAGCTACACACCCATATATCATTGTCTTTTAGCTAAATAAGCAAAATAACAGGGTGGGTAATGGGATTCGAACCCACGGCCTCCAGAGCCACAATCTGGCGCGCTAACCAGCTGCGCTATACCCACCGTAATGTATTGCTTCTATCTATCAAAATATGTTTAAACATAGAAAAACGAGCCTGAAGGGATTCGAACCCCCGACCCACGGCTTAGAAGGCCGTTGCTCTATCCAACTGAGCTACAGACTCAAATTTTATAGGATTCTATAAAATTAAAAGCGGGTGATGGGAATCGAACCCACGTGATCAGCTTGGAAGGCTGGAGTTCTACCATTGAACTACACCCGCTTATAGTCGGGGTGACAGGATTCGAACCTGCGACCTCTTGATCCCAAATCAAGCGCTCTAGCCAAGCTGAGCCACACCCCGAAAGGTTTTATCTTGTTGTTGTTTCTTAAGTTCTTAACTCGTGTTACCTGCAACAACAATGATAGATTATATGCTATGATTCGTCCATATTGTCAACACTTTTTTTGAAATCATTTTTTGAACTTTTTTTAACTTTTTTGAATGCATATACTCCAAACGCCCTTATTTTACTGGGTTTCCTATACACTTTTTAATTCAAAATTAAACTCATTATTGTCATTAATCTCTAAAATTATGTAAGTTGGTATACCATCAGCCTGTCTTGGATACGATATGCTGCCCGGATTAATAAGTGTTATATTATCCTCCACGATAATAACCGGCCTGTGTGTATGTCCAAACATAACTATGTCCATTCCTCTGGCAACAGCTTCCTGCTCAATAACTTTCAAATCCAAAGATACATAATAATTATGTCCGTGTGTCAGCCATATTTTCTTACCGCCAAGTTCAATTTCTTTCTCGCGGTCAAGCGGTGAAAAGAAATCATTATTTCCAGCTATAAATATAGTTTCACAGCCGGCTATGCTTTTTATTACCTCTTCTTCGCCTTCAACATCACCAAGATGTATAAGCATATCCAGATGTCCCTCGTTATATATAGCCTCTGCCAGATTACCGTGTCGTCTGTGCGTATCACTTACTATCATTATCCTCTGCATATAATTCCTCCGATTTGTCTAACTCTTCTTTAATCAGAGCCAATGCCTTGCCCCTGTGGCTTATCTTATTCTTCTCCTCAGGTGCAAGTTCGCCAGACGTCTTGCCATATTCTGGAAGATATACAATCGGGTCATACCCAAAGCCATTATCTCCCTTTATCTCTTCGGCAATAAGCCCTTCCATTGTTCCTCTTTTAACTATTTCACGTCCATCTGGAAAACAGACTGCAATTGCACATACGAAGCGTCCGCTTCTGTCACTTTCCTTAACGCCCTCAAGCTTCTGTATAAGAGCTTTATTCTTTATATCATAAGAAGTATCGTGTCCCATAAATCGTGCAGAATACACGCCAGGAGCTTTATTAAGATAATCTATCTCAAGCCCTGAGTCATCTGCCATTGTTATTTGGCCTGTAAGCTTCATAATTGCTCTTGCTTTTATCAAAGCATTTTCTTCAAATGTCGTTCCGTTCTCTTCAATATCAACATCAATTCCAGCTTCTTTCATAGAAATAATGTCGTACCCCTTCAGGATTTCTTTAACTTCCTTAACTTTATCCTTGTTATTAGATGCCAAAATAATACTCTTCATAATTAACCTCTCTTTGGTGGCTTAGGACCCATAAATGAATAAAAATATGTCTTAAGCATTCCATTGTATATTTTACGGTTCTTATCTGCCTTACGTCCAAAATATTTAACTGCATCTTCATATGATGTAATCATATATGCTGACCACGAATCCAGCTTTGCAAACTGCTTTCCAAATGCTGAATATATAGCTGGAAGCGTCTCTTTGTCTTCAAGACGTTCACCATATGGCGGATTAGTTATTATGAAGCCATATTTTTTGTGATGACTTAATTCGCTGACACTTCTTGCCTGAAAATGTATCAAATCCTCAACACCTGCATTGGCAGCGTTGCTTCTTGCTATTTTAATTACATTTTCATCAATATCAAATCCCTGAATATCTGTGTCTATACTTAAATTAATTAAGTCTTCTGCTTCTTCTACTGCGTTATCCCACAGTTCATTATTTATTATATTAGTCCAGCGTAAAGATGTAAAGCGTCTATTCATTCCTGGTGCAATATTGGCTGCTATCATTGCTGCCTCAATTGGAAATGTTCCGCTTCCACAAAATGGATCTATAAGTATACGGTCTGATTTCCAAGGTGTAAGCATTATAAGTGCAGCCGCTAATGTCTCTGATATTGGTGCTTTTCCTGCCGCTGGTCTATAACCTCTTTTATGTAATGAATCCCCTGATGTATCAAGCGAAATAGTCACAACGTCCTTCATAAGGCTTACTCTTATAGGATAGCTGTTTCCGTCCTCCTCGAACCAATTAACGGCGTATTTGACCTTTAAACGCTCTACAAATTGCCTTTTTTTACAATTGACTGTATATCTGATGAGCTAAAGAGCTTACTATTGATAGAATTAGCTTTAGTAACCCAGAACTTGCCATTCTTAGGAATGAATTCTTCCCATTCCAGTTCTTTAGTATTATCAAACAGTTCAGTAAATGTTGTTGCCTTGAATTCACCAACCTTAAGCAGCACACGCTCTGCTGTTCTTAAGAAAATGTTAGCTCTTGCAATCGCATCCGCATCTCCTATAAATGTAACCTTTCCATCTTCCACTTTGGATATATCATAGCCTAAATCGTATATTTCACGCTTTAACACTGACTCTAATCCAAAATGACACGGTGCAATCAATTCATACGTATTCTTCATATGCCTGCATTTCTCCATTCATACATTCTTTTATAGATTTTATAATAATTGTTCTATCTGGCAGTAATGCCTGACTAGCAATATTAAACCATTTTATTCTTAATATCGAACAATATATATCAATATTAAAATGCTTACCATAAATAATCAAGTAAAATAGTTAAATCACATTTTCTCTTCACTAAAATTTCATACCTTCAGATATTATGGCTTTAACTGTAAATATCTTCCGTTATATCCTCTTATTCCACCAGCCAGTGATTTCACAATATACCCATATAATGCAAGCTTATTACATACAAGCAGACTATTTGTTCCAGTTTCGCAATATAATATATATATGGCACTTTTATCCCTGTATTGGCTTTTAAAGGCTCTAATGCCCTCATACGAGCTCAGATAGTCATATGGATAATTTTCTGCTCCTTTTATATGACCACTGTCATACATTTCTTTACTCCTTATGTCAATAATATAAGAATAAGGATTATTTATATAATATTCTAACTTTCTAGGTCCTATTAATTCACAATTCATATTACACATTTCTTATATTTATTTTAATATATTTTATGCTCGATTTTCATAACTATAACCTTAATTCCTATGTATCAGGCTGTTTGCACAGCCTTTCATTGCAAACAACCATCTTTATAAGAAATGCTTTTTAATAGCAGTCTGAGCTGTCTGTAGACTTGTTATATGAATTCTTTGACGAATTCTTTGATGAGTTAGAAGAACTTTTTGATGAGTTCTTTGACGAATTAGAAGTATTTTTTGATGAATTCTTTGATGAACTCTTGTTATATGCGTTCTTTCCAGCTTCGTTATAGCTGTTTGACTCATTATAACTATTTGATTCGTTATAGCTGTTAGATTCGTTTTTAGATGAATTATATGACATACCTGTGTCCTCCTTTAATTTAGTTCACTGTTTAGTATGTCTATTATTAATGGTTTTATTCACAGTTTTAAAGTTCTAATTTCCAAATAAGATTTCTTATTGCAAATAATGTTTCAGTTTTCAAAGCATACTGGCATTTGAAATTTGATTAATACTTTTATATTTAAAATATGTAACAACACTATTATAAAATAATAAACAAAAAGCCCTGCATCATACTGTATGCACAGATAATACAGGGTTGATAAGATGTACGTGACAAGATTCGAACTCCCGGCCTTCTGGTCCGTAGCCAGACGCTCTATCCAGCTGAGCTACACGTACTTATTGGATAAACCAAATGCCGGCAACGGGAATCGAACCCGTATGGGAGTATAAGTCCCGCAGGATTTTAAGTCCTGTGCGTCTGCCAGTTCCGCCACACCGGCCTGATAAATAAGCAGTTTATTCAATAAATGATGGGACCTACAGGGCTCGAACCTGTGACCCTCTGCTTGTAAGGCAGATGCTCTCCCAGCTGAGCTAAGATCCCATATATACAACATTATTCTATTGTAAACGACCCGGATGGGGTTCGAACCCACGACCTCCGCCGTGACAGGGCGGCGCTCTAACCAGCTGAGCCACCAGGCCATATTAAACAGAACAAAAGCAAGTGGACCTTCGGGGACTCGAACCCAGGACCGACCGGTTATGAGCCGGTTGCTCTAACCAACTGAGCTAAAGGTCCAAAGAGCCGACAGTCGGAGTCGAACCAACAACCTGCTGATTACAAATCAGCTGCTCTGCCATTGAGCCATGTCGGCAAATTAAAACCTTTTGTTCTGTTTTATGACTCCAAGGGGATTTGAACCCCTGTTACCGCCGTGAAAGGGCGGTGTCTTAACCGCTTGACCATGGAGCCGAAATATCTATTAAAAAAAATAAGAATGAGTGTGAGCTATCACGAATTCATTCTTACAGCTCCCCGAGTAGGGCTCGAACCTACAACAACTCGGTTAACAGCCGAGTGCTCTACCATTGAGCTATCGAGGATTACACCTGAGTTCCTTAACTCATTATTTAAAGGATTGCTCCTTCAAAACTGCACATTAAATATATCTTATACATCCGTATCCTGTCAAGTACTTTCGTACTTTCCTTAAGAATAACTCTCTTTGTTCTATCCAAACCTTAACCTCTTTCGGTTAAGCCCTCGACCTATTAGTACAGATCAGCTCCATATGTCACCACACTTCCACCTTCTGCCTATCTACCTCGTCGTCTTCAAGGGGTCTTACTAGATTAACTCTATGGGATATCTCATCTTGAGGGGGGCTTCACGCTTAGATGCCTTCAGCGTTTATCCCGTCCCGACTTGGCTACTCGGCCATGAGCCTGGTGGCTCAACCGATGCACCAGAGGTCAGTCCATCCCGGTCCTCTCGTACTAAGGACAGCTCCTCTCAGATATCCTACGCCCACGCCGGATAGGGACCGAACTGTCTCACGACGTTCTGAACCCAGCTCGCGTACCGCTTTAATGGGCGAACAGCCCAACCCTTGGGACCTACTACAGCCCCAGGATGCGATGAGCCGACATCGAGGTGCCAAACCACTCCGTCGATGTGAACTCTTGGGAGTGATAAGCCTGTTATCCCCAGGGTAGCTTTTATCCGTTGAGCGATGGCAATCCCACTTTCATACCACCGGATCACTAAGTCCTACTTTCGTACCTGCTCCACCCGTCGGTGTCGCAGTCAAGCTCCCTTCTGCCTTTGCACTCTTCGAATGGTTTCCAACCATTCTGAGGGAACCTTTGAGCGCCTCCGATACCCTTTCGGAGGCGACCGCCCCAGTCAAACTCCCCACCAGACATTGTCCCCCGGCCGGGTCACGGCCGCAGGTTAGAAACCCAGTACTGCAGGGGTGGTATCCCAACATCGACTCCGTGACAACTGGCGTCATCACCTCTTAGTCTCCCACCTATCCTGTACATGCAATACCGAATCCCAGTATCAAGCTAGAGTAAAGCTCCATGGGGTCTTTCCGTCCTGGCGCAGGTAACCAGCATCTTCACTGGTATTTCAATTTCACCGGGTGCATTGTCGAGACAGTGCCCAAATCATTACGCCTTTCGTGCGGGTCGGAACTTACCCGACAAGGAATTTCGCTACCTTAGGACCGTTATAGTTACGGCCGCCGTTTACTGGGGCTTAAATTCAATGCTTCGATTGCTCTAACATCTCCTCTTAACCTTCCAGCACCGGGCAGGCGTCAGCCCATATACCTCACCTTTCGGTTTTGCATAGACCTGTGTTTTTGCTAAACAGTTGCTTGGGCCAGTTCTCTGCGGCTCACTTGCGTGAGCACCCCTTCTCCCGAAGTTACGGGGTCATTTTGCCGAGTTCCTTAACAATGCTTCTCCCGCCGGCCTTAGGATTCTCTCCTCATCCACCTGTGTCGGTTTACGGTACGGGTACGATATACACAATAGCGGCTTTTCTCGACAGATGGTCTGTGTGCTTCGCTACTTTTGTTCGCTCCGCGTAACACCATTGGATTGGGATACGGATTTGCCTGTATCCCTCCTCCTGTGCTTGCACCGGTCTTTCCTTTCCCGGCTCACACTTTCCTTCTGTGTCCCCACATTTCTGATATATCGCAGTACAGGAATTTCAACCTGTTGTCCATCGGCTACGTCTTTCGACCTCGCCTTAGGCCCCGACTTACCCAGGGCAGATCAGCTTTACCCTGGAAACCTTAGATATTCGGCCTTGAAGATTCTCACTTCAATCTCGCTACTCATTCCGGCATTCTCTCTTCTTAGCAGTCCACCACTCCTTCCGGTATGGCTTCGTTCCGCTAACAATGCTCCTCTACCAACATATAGAAACCTTGGTTTCTTTGTTCCTAAGCTTCGGTGTCGTGTTTCAGCCCCGGACATTTTCGGCGCAGGACCTCTCGACTAGTGAGCTATTACGCACTCTTTTAATGTGTGGCTGCTTCTGAGCCAACATCCTAGTTGTCTTCGAAATCCCACATCCTTTTCCACTTAACACGCACTTTGGGACCTTAGCTGTAGGTCTGGGCTCTTTCCCTTTTGACCACCCAACTTATCTCGTGCAGTCTGACTCCCCAGCATCATCTGTCCGCCATTCGCAGTTTGATATTCTTCGGTAGGCTTTGACGCCCCCTAGGAAATTCAGTGCTCTACCTGCGGCAGACTAACTGAAGGCTAGCCCTAAAGCTATTTCGAGGAGAACCAGCTATCTCCGGGTTCGATTGGAATTTCTCCCCTATCCACACCTCATCACCACCCTTTTCAACGGATGTGTGTTCGGACCTCCACTACCTCTTACGGCAGCTTCATCCTGGACATGGATAGATCACCCGGTTTCGGGTCTATGATACGTGATTCCTCGTGCTCTTAACACTCGCTTTCGCTTCGGCTCCGGACCTTAAGTCCTTAACCTTACCGCGTATCATAACTCGCCGGACCGTTCTACAAAAAGTACGCCGTCGCACTAACGTGCTCCGACAGCTTGTAAACACAGGGTTTCAGGTTCTCTTTCACTCCCCTCCCGGGGTCCTTTTCACCTTTCCTTCACAGTACTATGCGCTATCGGTCACTGAGTAGTATTTAGCCTTACGGAGTGGTCTCCGCTCATTCCCACAAGGTTCCTCGTGTCTCGTGGTACTCTGGATACTGCCTTGCTGCTTTCAATTTCGGATACGCGGCTTTCACGCTTTCCTGCTGGACTTCCCAGACCATTCTCCTATCAATCGCAGATCAATTATGCAGTCCTAACCCCGAAAGATAAATCTCTCGGTTTGGGCTCTTTCCCTTTCGCTCGCCGCTACTAAGGAAATCGATGTTTCTTTCTCTTCCTCCGGGTACTTAGATGTTTCAGTTCCCCGGGTTCCCTCTGGCAAGTTATGTATTGGCTTGTCAGTACTTAAGGTTTACTTAAGTGGGTTCCCCCATTCGGATATCCACGGCTCAAAGGATATTTGCTCCTCCCCGTGGCTTTTCGCAGCTTATCACGTCCTTCATCGGCTCTCAGTGCCTAGGCATCCACCCTGTGCTCTTTATAGCTTAACCAATAGCTTTGAAAGCGGTTCGGACTGATTGGCAAAACTGCGTTGAATGTTTACATTCATAAGCTGTTTTGTTAATCTGTACGAAATCATTTGCGAAGCAAAGGATATGAGTAAAAGCAAGGCTTTTACGAATAACCGCTTGCAAAACCTTCCGTCTTTCATCACTCTTTCACCAGTATATAGCGTTATACTAATGGGTTTTTTAATGATTTTCATCATTCGGTTTGTTTCTTGGTTTGATATGTGACTTATCAGTACATATCGCACCTCGGATGTCTAAACTTTATTAGTTTATTTTAGATATTTTAATATGCAGTTTTCAATGAACAATCCGAATAACAGATGTTATTCTTTTCTGACTGTTTGACCAGTCATCAGGTAACGGGAGTGATTATATCCTGTTATCTAATCGCCAGTCAAGCATTTTATTAGTATAGTTGACTTTTCTTTTAATAAATCTGGCAGCCACCTACTTTCCCATACCGTCTCCAGCATAGTATCATCGGCCGCTTAAGGCTTAACCATCGTGTTCGGGATGTGTACGGGTGTTTCCCCTAAGCGCATCGCCACCAGAATATTCGCGATACTCAAGTAAGTGCACATATAAATGACGATATGCGTTGGAAGCTTGCTTTCATAAGCTTATCGGCGTTTATATGTATAAGCGACGCAGTCGCGACCGAGAAGCCCTGCTTCGAGGCTTACTTGATATCAGCTGTCTTTGACAGCTCAACAGAAAGACAATCTCTACTTCACATCCTTGCAGACGTGGCATTCTTTTCCTTAGAAAGGAGGTGATCCAGCCGCACCTTCCGATACGGCTACCTTGTTACGACTTCACCCCAGTTATCAGACCTGCCTTCGGCGGCTCCTTCTTACGTTAGGTCACCGACTTCGGGCATTTCCGACTCCCATGGTGTGACGGGCGGTGTGTACAAGACCCGGGAACGTATTCACCGCAGCATTCTGATCTGCGATTACTAGCGATTCCAGCTTCATGTAGTCGAGTTGCAGACTACAATCCGAACTGAGACGTTATTTTTGTGATTTGCTTAAGCTCACACTCTCGCTTCACTTTGTTTACGCCATTGTAGCACGTGTGTAGCCCAAGTCATAAGGGGCATGATGATTTGACGTCATCCCCACCTTCCTCCAGGTTATCCCTGGCAGTCTCCCTAGAGTGCCCAGCCGAACTGCTGGCTACTAAGGATAAGGGTTGCGCTCGTTGCGGGACTTAACCCAACATCTCACGACACGAGCTGACGACAACCATGCACCACCTGTCACTCTTGTTCCGAAGAAAAGGTCACATTACTGACCGGTCAAGAGGATGTCAAGACTTGGTAAGGTTCTTCGCGTTGCTTCGAATTAAACCACATGCTCCACCGCTTGTGCGGGTCCCCGTCAATTCCTTTGAGTTTCATTCTTGCGAACGTACTCCCCAGGTGGAATACT
>ENA-OQDC01001741-OQDC01001741.1-human-gut-metagenome-genome-assembly--contig:-NODE-1741-length-10180-cov-2.528897_pt1 | contig 10180 bp, 12 predicted proteins | sample MGYA00242770_ERZ504601 | MGnify/ENA primary metagenome ERZ504601 (study PRJEB26092, sample SAMD00036305) | human gut metagenome | host: Homo sapiens | study: EMG produced TPA metagenomics assembly of...
GCAAGCGAGGGTATCACTGGCACTGCAGATGGGATATCAATGGTGACGGGAATCACAAAGGAAGTATTTGAAGAGGCTCTTGCACAGGCGAAGATCGCACGTGCACAAGATTCTGGAAAACATGATGACGGCAATCAGTGAACCGCGTGAGGATGTCGGCAAATACGCTCCGAAGATTGAGCAGTTCTACATCGATCCGGAAAAGATTCGTGAGGTTATCGGGCCAAATGGTAAGATGAATCAATAAAATCATCGAGGCAAGCGATGATGTCAAGATTGATATAGAGGATGACGGACATGTGGTAATCTATCATATGGATCGCGCGGCTATCAATCACGCAGCGGATATGATCCGTGATATCGTACGCGAAGCCAAGGTTGGAGATATTTACGAGGGCAAGGTTGTCCGTATTGAAAAATTCGGAGCATTTGTCAATCTGTTCCCGGGTACAGACGGACTGCTGCACATTTCCAAAATCAATCATGAGCGTGTCAACAAGGTTGAGGATGTATTGAACATTGGTGATACGGTTCGTGTCAAGGTTACGGAAATCGATGACCGCGGCCGCGTGAATGTCAGTGCGAAGGCACTGCTTCCTAGACCAAGACCGGAAAAGAAGGAAGAAACAAAGGCGGAGACTGCAAGTCCTGCACCTGCTGTTGGCTCTGTGTCCGCTCTATATCCTTTACTTGCTGTGTCAGAAAATGTATTCTCTGCTCTGTTCTTTCTTTCAAGCACAATATATTCATATTCACGCACTGCCTTTATTCCATATACCGAGTCTACCTTTCTTCCTGTCTGAAGATTAATAAGCTTGTATACATCATATACATTGACCGAATATATATCCTTAGCCCTTCCTGCAAGCTTAACAAGTGCCTTATATATAACTCTTTTTCCAAGCACCTCATCTGCCTGCCCAAGCTGTTCAACTGATAATCTTATCCCTGCACCATCCTGTATTGCACAAGCTTTTGTACAGCTTGTCTGCTTCTTTATCAACAAAATTCTCAACTGCCCGTACTTCTTGCGCCATAAATGCAATATTCTGCACAACATTTTTATTAATATGCTCACCCATATATGGCAACAGGACATTTCTTATTGAATTCCTTGTATAATCGTTATCATAATTAGTCACATCCGTCACAAATGACTGGTTTCTTAGTACAAGCCAGCTTTCTATGTCCTGTCTTGTTATGCACAGAAGAGGACGGCATATGTTATCCCTCACCGGCACAATTCCTCTTATGCCTTTAAGTGATGTACCCCTCGCCATATTCATAATAACCGTTTCTGCCTGGTCATTCATATGATGGGCAACAAATATCCTTGTCTTATCATACTGCTTTGAAAGCTTGTCAAATATATCATATCTTTCAAGTCTTCCAGCTTCCTCAACAGTAAGATTATTCTCCCTTGCTATTTTTTCACATTCTATATTGTAGCAATGATAATCAAGCTTAAGACTTTCACACAGCTTTCTTGTAAACTGCTCATCATCAGCGGCTTCTTTTCTTATACCATGATTAACGTGTACAATATGAAGCTTTACGTCTTTATTATTATGTATAATATAATCGTTAAGCATAATCATAAGACAGACAGAATCTGCTCCGCCTGACACACCGACAACTGCATTACTGCAATCCTCAAGCATATTATTAGCCTTTATGTATGCCCATACCTTTTTCTCTATATTATTAACATCCATATTAAATGCTTTCTCCTGTTGTTTTATATGGCAATATTGCCCAATTATATATTTATTTGTTGTAGGTGTCAAATCAGTCCGAACTACAAGCACTGTGCAGTCATCACATACTTCACAATTATTATATGACATTGACTTCTAAGTATCTCGTCAGCTATCGCTTTAGGCTTTTTCATTACGACTTCCTCGATAATCTCTACCATTTTCTCCTCTTTATTAAGACACGGAAGATTATCAAGCACACCATCGCTCACCATAATTACATAGTCACCATCGTACAACTTCTTGGCTGTGCAGTCGTAATCTACCTTTTCAAGCACACCGATAGGAAGTGTGGACGATTTGATTATCTCAACCCAGCCCTCCCTTTTAATAAATGTAGATACTGCCCCTAACTTTATGCAATGCATCATACCTGACTGGCAGTCCACAACACTCATATCCATAGTTACAGGGCTGTCTTTGCCACTGCAATTAATGTATGCCGTATTGATAAAATCTATGGCTGTCTTCTCCTCAAATCCGGCATCTATACAGTTCTCCATAAGTTCTATAACCATTCTGCTCTCAATAAATGCCCTCTTGCCACTTCCACAGCCATCTGCAATTGCCGCCACAACTTTACCACACGACAGGCTTGATACCATAAAATTATCGCCATTAAAGCCGCTTTTTTCTTTACATTTTCTTGCAACTCCTGATAAAAATCGGAAACGGTTCTCCTGATGAAACACATACTGCTGGCAGTTGTCGTTAATGACAAGCCTGTTATTATGGTCTGAATAGTATCCAATCCCCATAACATCACATACTATTTTCCGTATCTTTCTCTCTGCGACACAGCCCTTGCCAAGAGTTCTTGCAAGTATAACAACTTCACTCCTGCCTGTCTTGTCTTTTAATATATTGACATCTTTAATAACTATTCCTGCGACAAGTGCCCTTGAAGCCATATCTCTTGCAATTCCCTTAGACGGCTTATCTGCCTGTAACTGCATAAGCGTGCAGTCCTCAAGAATATCTGCAACAAGAAACAACTGTCTTTTAAAGCTGGGACTTTGTGCTTCATCACCTGATGCACACTCATATGCTTCTCCCAGACGGCGAAACGTCTTAGCTGTTTCGGACAATCTGTTTATCGTATAAGTCATACACAATCCATCATTCTTAACTGCCATAGCCCCTCATTTCTGGTCTAAATATACTGTTTTCTTAAACCGAACACCATTATAATAGCAGTTATATAAAAAATGTGTCGAACCCTGTTACGTTACTTCTTCCCTTTAAATATTATCTCATCTGGATATATAAGTCCGAATTTATCCTTGGCAATCTCCTCCGCAAACTTCTTCGTCTGCACATACTTCTTATATTCATTAAGCTCTTCTGTACGCTGTTTTTCTTCATCAACCTGTTCCTGAAGCTCTTTAATCTGCTTTTCGTACCCTACATTTTTGGCTTCAATATTCTTCTTGCCATTCCATAAAAGCACGCCAAGACCCACAACAACAAGCATAGCAAATACCATACCCAGAATTGCTGAGCGTTTCTGTCTTTTTCTTCGCTGTTCCCTTTCTCTCTTTGTCTCAAATCTCATCTATATCTCTCCATTCTTCGGTCTGTCTTTCCTTAATGACTGCAACACTATTCTAATCACAGACACAAGCATTTTCAATGGTTTCAGTAAAATTCCTACAAGCCTTACTCCATATTTTATGTAATACACGCTTAACGCCTTAAGATATAGAACTGCACCGCACACAAGCCCCACTACAATAAATGATCTTATAATTCCGCTATTAACATAGAAACATATAATAAATATCCGTATTCCTACATATATCCAGTATATAACATCTTCTACAGCAATCATAAATACACGCCGGTGTCTTATTATTCTTCTTATTATTCTTATCGTATCATATTGAAATGCAAGCACCATTCCCCACCAAAGTGCATATAAAAATGTGCCGCTCTCCCATATAATATCACCTGACATAAGCATTATTCCCCGCTACTGCTGGACTTATATAATTAACTAATCTTTATAATGTCTAAAAGATGTATTCACAATTATCTAAATAACCTGTTCACTAATGAATCGCCTTTTTTCATACTTATGCTGTTCTGTGAATACACAAGTGAGTCAACCCTGCCTATCAACATCAAGCTCCCCCTTCTCAACTGACAGCTTATTAACGTGAAGTGACTCCCCTTTTATAACAATAACGCCATAATCTGACTCAAGTATTACCTTTGACGGTTCAAAGGATACAACGTCAGTAATACCAGTAAACTGAGCCTTCTTTCTATCTTCCATTCTTACTGCATGAGGATGTCTTACCCTTTTAATATCGTCCATAACTGCCTCCATATATTATACATTTATCTTACCTGTCTAATATATTAGGCGGTACGCCAAAAAATGCTTAATTATAACTATTATTTAAACACATTAAACTATTAGATATGCTCAAACATTAAATATACTTAATCATTAAATATATTCAAACATCTCCTTAGCTTCTTCTTTCTTAACTGTGTCCTTTACGTCTGTAACTCTTACCTTAACATTCTTGTTACCAAAGATATCTCTATTATATCTCCTGCCTTGACATCAACTGATGCCTTAGCCACTTTACCATTAATCATTACCCTGCCTGCATCACACGCATCATTAGCTACTGTACGTCTTTTAATAAGTCTTGAAACCTTTAATATTTATCTAATCTCATAATCTTCCTCCGGAATGTCTGCCAATCGTAATTAACTTATATTAATATGTAAATGCCTGAAGCCGTGCAATATTTCTAACTTCTGGCATTTAGATGTATATGGCAAATGGTATTTTGCCTTACATCATATTATTATATTAAAATTATCTGCTAATTGTCCATATGTCTGCCCAAAAAATCCGCCGCAACTTTAACTATTCTTTTCTCGCTCTCGCCAAGCTTCTGTTTCTTGTCATTGCCAAACATAATAACCATACCCAGAACATCTCCGGCACATATTATCGGACTTATCACCTCTGACTCACAATCATAGTCTGTTACCGCTTTTACATAATCATTCTCACTGGCACTTGCTACAACACTCTGCCTTTTATCCATAATATCATTAAGTTCTTTGGTAATATGCTTTCCCTGTACATTCTTTTTCTGTGTTCCTGCTGCCGCAATAACACAATCCCTGTCAGTTATTGCAATTGTCATTCCTGTATTCTGTGCTATGGACTCCGCATATTCCACTGCGAATTCCGATACATCTGCCATCGGAGAATATTTCTTTAACACAATCTGCCCATCCATATCTGTATATATCTCCATAGGGTCAGTTTCCCTTATTCTTAATGTTCTTCTTATCTCCTTTGGTATTACAATTCTTCCTAAATCATCTATACGACGAACAATTCCAGTGGCTTTCATACAATCCTCCTTATTTTCAACATAATCCATACACGCTGTTTCTCTATGCTCATTCAATGGTTTATCAAACTATTTTCCATATATTGCGTTGTATGGGTAGTATGTGAAAATTGTGAAAAATTATACATTCCTGTCCGCAATCATAATTTCTGCGTTTTGACCTGCTCCTTTTATTATGTTATCATTTAATTATTAAATGTTTAAATGCGTTCTTAAATGGTAAAAATATGAATTAGTGTTATGCGCACCCGACACGCTATACTTATAACTGGGGCGCAGAAATGAGGATATTTATGATTATAGATTTTCATACTCACAGCTTTCCTGATGACATTGCGGACCGTGCCGTAGGACGACTTGCTCAAAGCGGCGGTATACCTAATTATCTTGATGGACGTGTAGACTCTATCAAAGCTTCTATGAAAAAAGCTGGAATTGATTACTCTGTCCTGCTGCCTATCGCAACCAAACCAGCACAACATACTACTATCAACAAAATAGCCGTAGAAACTAATAAATCCTTTAAATCTACTGGAATAATATCATTTGGTACAATTCATCCTGATAATGATGACTACAAGACTATAATAAGTGACCTTGCCAAAGCTGGTGTTCCAGGAATTAAGCTTCACCCTGTATTCCAGCGCACCAATATAGATGACCCTAGATGTCTTAGAATAATAGAATGTGCAAACGACAACGACCTTATTGTATCTATCCACTGCGGTATGGACATAAGCTTTCCTAACTGTGATGAGGCAAGTGTCGAACGTCTTGCCAATATGATAAAAGAAGTCCCACCACACAAACTTGTATTAGCCCATATGGGTGGCTGGTCTATGTATGACGAAGTATGTGACCAGCTAATTGGAACACCAAATGTATGGCTCGACACTGCACTTGTCTTAAAAAGCACTCCGGACAACAACTTCCTCTCCAAAGAGAAATTCGTCCAGATGGTCCGCACACATGGCTCTGACCACATTCTCTTTGGAACAGACAGCCCCTGGTCCAACCAGTCCGAGTCCCTCCACCTCCTAAGGACAAGCGGTCTCACCCCGGACGAACTCACCGCGATTGAAGGCAGCAACGCCGCCACACTGCTCGGCAGTTTCCTGACTTGTTCAGCGTAGGCCTTAATCTATTTTATTAACTTGTTTTTTATTAACAAATTATCATTATAAATATATTTAGTCATATAAAACTCACCTGCTATATCTTTTCTGATATATCAGGTGAGTTCATTATTTTTCTGTATTTCTTTTATTATAAAGATTACTTCCAGGATTTTTTAGCGTTCCTCCATCGGGGTCAAATGTTAATGTGTAATCTCTTTCTGCTATTGCCGGATATGTGAATTTTAATGTTATTTTATCTACTCGTTTTATGTTTTCTATATATCTATCTACCTGCCAGTCTGGGTTATCATCATAGAAATTTGTAACATTGAACTCACAACCCTTTGATGTCAAATCTACCTCTTTATCTGATGCCTCACCATAATATATGGAACTTAAATCATCTTCTCCACTGTCTGTAAAATTAAACCTGGCATTTCCCTCTAATATTATGTAAGACCCTTGGTCTGGCTTCATACCTGAAGCAAAAGCATAACATTCTAATCTCCAGTTCGATATCTTATTTTCTAAAGATATACTATATGATGCTTCTCCATTAGTATCCCTTGTCACTTTTACTTTTACTGGCACAGAAAATGTAGTTGTTTTAGTTGCATAACCATTGCACGTCCAGCTTGCATCAGGCTTATAATGTTCTTCGAAATCATAATTTACTGTATACTGTATATCCATTGTACCATCAACTTCTGTTGATATTTTATAACTGTCTGCATATACTTCTGTTGAAAATACTGTAAATCCTGCAATTATCATTATTACAGCAATGATAAAACCCCATTGATTTTTTAAAGTATCTTTTTGTAATTAACATCACCACTCCTATTTATTTTAAAAAGTTAAAAGAACTTCTATTGTTATTCCATTAGGACAATTATGTGCTTGCGCAATTGCACAAGCCTCTTCTTTCGTGTTAGTTTGAAGTCCTGTTAAAGTTCCATCTGAAAATACAGTACCTATTTTATATCCTGTTAATGGGTCAATACCTTCATAGTTAGAGTAAGCTTTTCCTGTATAAGAATTTATACCTTCACTAATTTTAGTCCATTTTCCAGTTGCAACTAATCTTTCTTCATCTGTTAATGTTGGAGCTGCTGGCTCTTGCGGAGTTACTACTGGCTCTGGAGCTGGTTCTGGAGCTATGGGCTGTTCTACTGGTGTTTCTTCTACTACACCATTAGTATCTTCTGCTGGGGCTTCTTCTACTGCACCAGAATTAGTATCCTTTACTGGAGCTTCTTCTACAGGCTGTTCTGCAGGTGTTGTATCTGTCCAGGCTGCATTTATATCTTCTGCTGGCTGTTCTTCAGAAACTGTATTATTAATTTCTTCTACACTATCACTATTTCCCTGATTTTCTTCTGTTACTGCTTCGGCTACTAAAACTTCTTCATTAGAAGACGCTGTATTTTCTACAGAAGCTTCTGTTACTTCCTGCTTGTCCGTTGCCTTTTCTGTGCTTGTTGAATTAACCTGTTTTACCACTGTTGTTGTCTTGGCTTCTGTTGGTGTAGAAGCCTGGTCTTTACCTCCACAAACTATTACTATTGCTATTACTAATACCACCATTTATTGCTGCTGCGATTATTATTTTTTTCTTTTTCATTCTTAATTTCCTCTCTTTGTTTTTATAGCTTTATTATACACTATATTTTCTATTTTGCAATATATATCTTACATTTTGTAAAAAAATATTTTTGATAAAACTAAGAAAGCCTGGTTTCCCAGGCTTTCTTAGTTTCCTCTTCTTTTTGTTAGAAATGACTGTAGGATATATGATAGTCCCCATCCTAATCCAGCACCCAGTATGACCGTGAGGACAAACCAAGTGATGGTCGCTAGATCTGGTGATACCATCACCCGATTGACATAGTCTATCGATTTACCACGATCCAGTAACGACATGCGGTAACTGGCTGGATAGAACCACATCATAAAGAAATGGGCCCTGTCGTCGCAAAAGGCAAAAAAATAACAAAAAGACAAGGCATTTCGTAAAATTCGAGCGAAAAACGACCACTTGAGGCGACCATCTCCGCAAAAACTTCCGGCGATCAAAGGCTGAAAATAAAGGCCCCTGCACCATGACGCGAAAAAGAGGAAGAAAGGATTCGATCACGCAGCCAACTATAAAAGATAGATCCAAACTCCTTTTATTTTTTCTAGATAATAGCGGTAGATCGTCCCGCCAAACAGGGCTGAAAAGGCAGGAGCATAAAACATATTTCCTTGATGATCGACCAGATTTCCAACTAAGACCCCCAGTCCAATCGCAAGAAAATAGAGGAAAATGAAGGCTCCAACTTGTTTTATTTGATTCACATTTATTCTATTCATTGGATACTGATCCTAACGGTGGCTAATTTTCTTCGAAAGGAAGTCCCCGATAAATTGGACCAGAACGATCAGAATCAGGATCAATAAGGTCGCCACAAAGATGACATCATTGTTAAACATGTTTTTCCCGTAGTTGATGGCCAAGGTTCCTAATCCTCCAGCACCAACGGCACCTGCCATGGCGGTTTCTCCAATCAAGGAAATGATGGTCACCGTTGTTACACGGATCAAATCAGGAAGCCCTTCACGAAGGTAGACACCAACAATATCCCAGAAGGTTGCCCCACTTGCTTGTGCTGCTTCAATCACGCCTCCATCCAACTCGGACAAGACTACTTGGACTTGGCGGGCAAAGAATGGAAAGACTGCCAAAGACAGTGGAACAAGGGCCGCTGTAGGGCCGATGGTATTTTTCAAGAGCAAGTAGGTCAATGGATTAATAAAGGCCAACAAGATAATGAAAGGAATGGCGCGGAACAAGGAAGTAATCTTATCCAAAATTTGGAAAACGATTCTATTTTCGATGACACCACCTGGACGGGTCAAGACTAACAAAAGTCCTGTCACCAAACCTAAAAATCCACCAATAATGAAGGAAATAACGGTCATGTAAAGAGTCAAGTAAATAGCGGTTCCCATCCATACTGGCCAGACCACCCTAATTTATAGACATTTGGTAAATATGTTTGAATTAACTGGATCATGCTTTTCTCCCATCTTTCACAATAGTCACGGAAACTCCTGCATTTTCTAACTCAGCTTTGGCCGTTTCCAGATTTTGATTTTCACCTGATAAGATGACCACCAATTCTCCAACAGGCGTGTTATCGAGGATCTCGATGTTCCCAAATAAAATGTTGGCAGATACTTGGTACTGCTTGTAAATATCATTGATGATGGCTGTATCTGTCACAGAACCTGCATACTTGAGATGCGCCAACATCGAATCATCAGGCAAGTTCTTAACAATCGCTTGTTGATTGATTTTCACCATGGCTTCATCGATTCCTGTTGCAACGGTGATGAAGTCTTGAGTCAAGGCATTTTTTCGGATTGGAGAAGATATCTAAAACAGATCCTTCTTCAATCAGCTCACCATTTTGCATGACAGCTACTCGGTTGGCAATATCTTTAACAATTTGCATCTCATGGGTGATCAAGACAACGGTTAAGCCAAGTTTTTTTGTTCAATTCTTGCAATAAAGCTAGAATTTGTTTGGTCGTCTTCGGATCCAGGGCTGAAGTTGACTCATCTGAGATCAAAATTTTTGGATCGTTGGCAAGGGCACGCGCAATCGCTACCCGTTGCTTTTGACCACCAGACAATTGGGCTGGGTAATTTTCTGCACGGTCAGCTAAACCGACTAGTTCCAACAATTTCGCCACTTTTTCATTCTTTTGCTCTTTGTTTAATTTAGAATGCTTGAGGGCGAAAGCAACATTTTCTGCGACAGTCATTTGAGCCATCAAGTTGAAGTGTTGGAAGATCATCCCGATATCCCGACGTTCTCTCTTAGGGCAGCTGGTTTCAAAGTTACCTGATCTTGATAAATCACATCCCCAT
>ENA-OQDC01001743-OQDC01001743.1-human-gut-metagenome-genome-assembly--contig:-NODE-1743-length-10176-cov-3.490696_pt1 | contig 10176 bp, 8 predicted proteins | sample MGYA00242770_ERZ504601 | MGnify/ENA primary metagenome ERZ504601 (study PRJEB26092, sample SAMD00036305) | human gut metagenome | host: Homo sapiens | study: EMG produced TPA metagenomics assembly of...
GGTAAGGAGACAGAGCTTGGTGCAGTTAACGTTTAAGACAGGTATCTACACTGGACGTTCTCCTAAAGATAAATATATCGTTATGGACGAGAATTCTAAGGACACAGTATGGTGGAATACACCTGAGTATCCAAACGACAACCATCCAATGAAAGAGGATGTTTGGGCAACAGTTAAGGATCTTGCTAAGAAAGAGCTCTGCAACAAGAAGCTTTTCGTAGTAGATGCATTCTGCGGAGCAAACAAAGATACACGTATGGCAATCCGTTTCATCGTCGAAGTTGCCTGGCAGGCTCATTTTGTAACAAACATGTTCATCAAGCCATCAGCAGAGGAGCTTGAGAACTTCGAGCCGGATTTCGTTGTATACAACGCTTCCAAGGCTAAGGTTGAGAACTACAAGGAGTTAGGTCTTAACTCAGAGACATGTGTAGCATTCAACATCACAAGCCACGAGCAGGTAATCATCAACACATGGTATGGTGGAGAGATGAAGAAGGGTATGTTCTCTATGATGAACTACTACCTTCCACTTAAGGGAATGGCTTCAATGCACTGCTCAGCTAACACAGATATGAATGGTGAGAACACAGCTATCTTCTTTGGTCTTTCAGGAACTGGTAAGACAACTCTTTCTACAGATCCTAAGAGACTTCTTATCGGTGATGATGAACACGGCTGGGATGACAATGGCGTATTCAACTTTGAAGGTGGATGCTACGCTAAGGTTATCAACCTTGATAAGGATTCAGAGCCAGATATCTACAATGCTATTAAGAGAAATGCTCTTCTTGAGAACGTTACTCTTGATGAGAATGGTAAGATTGACTTTGCTGATAAGAGCGTAACAGAGAATACTCGTGTATCTTATCCAATTGACCATATTAAGAATATTGTAAGACCTATATCTTCAGCTCCAGCTGCTAAGAATGTTATCTTCCTTTCAGCTGATGCATTTGGTGTACTTCCTCCAGTATCTATTCTTACTCCAGAGCAGACACAGTACTACTTCCTTTCAGGATTTACTGCTAAGCTTGCTGGTACAGAAAGAGGTATCACAGAGCCTACACCTACATTCTCAGCTTGCTTCGGACAGGCATTCCTTGAGCTTCATCCTACAAAGTATGCTGCTGAGCTTGTTAAGAAGATGGAAAAGAGCGGAGCTAAGGCTTACTTAGTTAACACAGGCTGGAACGGAACAGGTAAGAGAATTTCTATTAAGGATACTCGTGGTATCATCGATGCTATCCTTTCAGGTGCTATTAAGACAGCTCCTACAAAGACAATTCCTATGTTCAACTTTGAAGTACCTACAGAACTTCCAGGTGTTGATTCAGGTATCCTTGATCCTAGAGATACATATGCTGATGTTTCTGAATGGGAGACAAAGGCTAAGGATCTTGCTGAAAGATTTAACAAGAACTTCGTTAAGTATACAGGCAACGAAGCTGGTAAGGCTTTAGTAGCTGCTGGTCCTCAGTTATAATTAATAATTCTGGATATAACAGACGATTGTCAATTTAATTAAATACTTTATGGGTATATAAAAAGACCGCTTGTAATTAATGGTAAGCATTAGTTACAAGCGGTTTTGTTTGACTATATTCTCTATAAATTAAAGTTCTGTCCTGACAATATTAAGAGGCATCATAAGATGATCAATAAGGATTCTGTAAGCCTCATTGCCATTGCCGGTTTTCAGGTTCTCAAAGTATTCAGAATGTTCATCTATTGTTCCATTAATACGGCCTTCAACCTCAAGTGCCGACTGTGTTGTAAGTCGGATAAGATACATAAGCTTTTGGAACATATGATTAATCTCCTCATTCTCAATGTAATTAACTAAGAGCAGGTGAAACTTATGGTCGTAATTAATAAAACTTTCGTAGTTATCATCAAGAGCAAGTGATTCTTTCTGGTGTTTGAGAATTTCACCAAGTTTCTGTATTGTATTCTGACCTTTAGCAGTCTGATATTCTTTAGCCAGGCATTGCGTACAAAATCCTTCGATAGCACATCTTATCTGGATAGTTTCCCTCATATCTTTCTGGCTTAATTGTCTTATGCGAAAGCCTTTGCTTGGGATAACTGTGATATAACCATCCTGGCTTAAGCATTGCAGAGCCTCTCTCATAGGTGTTCTTGATATGCCGAGTTCTTTGGATAATTTAGTTTCTGAGTAAAGTGTGTTGACATCGAAGCTGGTGAGTAAGAATTAAATTCTTAATGTAATTATAAGCCTCAAGCTGCAATGATGACATAAAGACTGCATAAGAATTCCTCCGTTGTAATAAATAGCCTAGAATAAAAAGTTAACGATAATAAATTTATAAATGGACTTTAAAATAATTAAAAAAAAACATAAAAAAATACAATTTACTGATATATAATAGACGATTATTATATTAAAATCAATAAAATAAATATAAAATCGGTATACCGGCACGCAATGTTCGTAATAAAATAATTTAAAATCTGAATATGTAAAGTGATTGTGTTAAAATACTATAATGAAAATATGTAATGATTGCACAAAAAAAACTTGAAAATTTGGTTAATCTGTTTAATTGCAAAGGACTATAATACAAATCGTAATAAAGAATAGATAAACTTAACAGAACCTCTTTGTTGAAGGCTTGCTAAGCAAATCAGATTTTTGGAGGAAAAGATAAATGAATACTTTAAAAGCTGAAAAAAGAAGCATGGATGACAAGGCAAAGAAATTAAGAAGGGAAGGTTATGTAACTGGCAATGTATTCGGAAGAAGCCTTGCAGAGTCAATACCAGTAAAGATTGAGAAGAAAGAAGCAGAGCGTTTCTTATCAGTCTGCAACAAAGGTAGTGAGGCAAAGCTTACAATCGATACAACAGATTATGATGTTCTTGTAAAGGAAGTTGATTACGACCCAATCAAGAGACAGACATTAGAGATTGATTTCCAGGTGCTTACAGAAGGAGAAAAGGTTCACTCAGTTGCAGAGATAGTATTAGTTAATCATGACAAGGTACAGGGTGTTGTTGAACAGCATATGGAGGAAATTCCTTATAAGGCAGCTAAATCAGCGCTTGTTGAAAAGGTAAGCGTTGATATAGGAGAACTTAAGCCAGGCGACAGTATTAAGGTAGGAGACCTTGATATTGCTAAGGACAAAGATGTATCAATATCACCTGATGTATTAGAGAAGGTTATTGTAAGCGTAACAGAGCAGACATATGCCGAGACAGATACTGATACTGATGAGGATGGCGAAGCATCAGAAGCTTAATATTATGGTGATATAGTATTATAGAATATTTCAGGTACAGAAACATACGAAAGTGTGTAAGTAAGGTAACACAAGCATATGTAATAGTGAGAATATTAATATATAAACTTACGATAGAATAAAGATAAAAGTCAGCTATAGGGAAAGTTATGTTACCCTATAGCTGATTTTTTTAAAAATATGGTGCAGAATTCGACAGTAAAATACGTTTTTCTTGAATAATTATGCGTAAAGATATATACTATACATAGTGTTACGTAACGAAAGAACGGAGGATATAATATGGGATATGATGCTGAGAAATTCAAAGCCAGAGCTAATACTAAAGCAGGAAATATATGGCTTGTATTAAATATCCTGCTTACAATGCAATATTTGTCAAATATGACTAAAGGTACATATGATAGGAAGTTTATAATTCCATTTCTTATTATAGGATGGGTCCCATATATAATTGGTGTTATATATACTAAGATAAAAGGAAAATCGGCTGATGGATACAAGCATATATTAGGTGTTGGATATGGTTTGTTTTATGGATATATAGTATGTACAAGCACATCACTGCTTACATTTGCATATATATTTCCAGTAGCAAGCATGACTATTCTGTTCAAGGACAGAAAGTTCATAGTGAGCTGTGGAATTGGTAATGTTGCCATAGTTATATTAAGTACAATTATTAAATTTATGTCAGGTATGAATGCGTTGGCAGATATTGATAATTATTCATTACAGATATCGTGTATAATCCTTTGCTATGTATGTTATGTATTATCAATTAATCATCTTAATCTTTCAGACGGAGCACTTACAGATTCAATTAAGGCTGACCTTGACAGAGTTATTAAGACAGTTGAGCAGGTTAAAGACTCCAGTAATATGATAGTTGACGGAATTACAGTTGTAAGAGAGCTGGAAGAAGAGAACAAGCAGGGAGCTAATTTCGTTGTATCAAGTATGAAAGAGCTTTCGCATAATAATGATATACTTCACGATAAGACATATTCTTCAACACGGATGACTACGCAGATTAATAATCAGGTAGAAAATGTAGCTTCACTTATCAATGAAGTTGTGCAGCTTGTCAGTGAGTCAGTTGAACATACAGATACAAGTTCAAAAGAGCTTGCAGATGTAGTTGAAAGTACTAAGACTATGGCTGAATTATCAGGTGAGGTAGATAATATACTTAGAGAATTCCAGCAGGAATTCAGTAAAGTTAAGACAGAGACAGGTACAATTGGAGAGATTAACTCACAGACTAACCTGTTAGCACTTAATGCTTCAATTGAGGCGGCAAGAGCTGGTGAAGCAGGAAAGGGCTTTGCTGTTGTAGCAGATGAGATAAGAAATTTAAGTACAGAAACAGAAGAATCATCAGATAGAATTATGACAGCATTAGGACATCTGGAAGATACATCTAACAGAATGTTAAAGTCAATAACAACAATACTTGAGCTTATACAGACAACACAGACCAAGATTGTACAGGTTAATGACAGTGTGTCAGGGATAGCTAAGGACTCTACACAGATAGGTGAGCATATTGGTGTCGTAGATTCAGCAATGCAGGAGGTTGAAAGCTCTAACCGTAATATGGTTGACAATATGCACGAGATTGAAAATGTTATGAAAGACATTACTGACTGCATAAGTAACGCAGACGAAAGCACTAAGATAATGCTTAGCAAATACGAAGAGTCAGCCCGCAATGTTGATAAGATAGAAAATGTTGTTGGCGCAATGATGGAAAAGCTTGGAGTTGGCGGATTTATGGGTGTTCAGGATATCAAGCAGGGTATGTATTGTACCATAAGACAGATTATATCAGGAAAGCCAGCTGATACAGAAAGCCACGGTGAGATAGTTGAACAGGCAGATGGGTATTATATGTACGTTTCAAGAACAAAGATGTAGATTATAAGAATACCTCATTGAAATACGAACTTGATATTGTAGCGGCAAATGTACTTTATCACTGGTCTTCTGTGTCAGCAGCACCCGCCACACAGTATGGCAGTGATGTATGCAGGCTCACAGTAGCTTCACTTCCAAGCATTGTCAACAGAAGAAAGTATGTAAGAATGCCTGTTAATAATAAATGTACAGTTACATTCAAGGGCGGAGCAGATGTATATGAGGGTACTATGGTAAATATAAGTGCTAACGGATTTGCTTTCCAGACAAGAGAAACAGAATTCGCAGATTGTAAGGGTGAGAATATAATTGTAAAAGTACCAGATTTTCCAGTTGAGCAGGGCAGGGTTCTTGAAGGTACAATTATAAGAAGTACTGACAATGACGGAAGCCATATTGTTGGATGCCGTATGCCGGAAGACCGCATTGAGATTGGTAATTATGTAAGCAAGAATTATTCTGAATAATATTAAGAAAATGTATAAGCATTAATTCACAATTTTCGTATTATAAATTGTTATTTAGTATGGGGGAATATATTTAGGACATAATAATAACGAAAGTGGATAATTGAATGAGATTAAAGAAAAAGTATAGGAATTTATTAAGATTTATAGCTGTAACGCTGATACTTATTCTAATGATATCAGTTGTTGCGGCTGCTAAACAGCACATTGATAATAAGAAAAGTAATCATAATCAGGATATTGAAGAGGAGTATCCTGATGAGGATGCAGAGGCTTATGAGCTGCCTGAAAGAACACTTAACTCAGATGTTATCCCATATGATGGAGTTCCAAGAACAATATCGTGCTGGGGTGATTCGATGATGTTTGGAATGGGTGCTGGCGAGGCTTATATAGTATTTGGAGATGATGAGCCTTTTGATATATCAGGCTGGACAAGTCCTGATACATTACAATATCTTACTGGAATCAAGGTATATAATCTTGGCGTATCAGGTGAGACATCATATGAGATTGCGCTTCGTCAGGGAGGCATAAAGATGTATGTCAGGGATACATTTGAGGTTGGATATGATGACAGTGTAGATGTTACAATTGTCGATGAGAATGGCGGGGAAGTATATATGGCTGATTTCAGTGCATATGGATATACAGAGCCACAGGAGTCAGATATTGTATACATCAATGATGAAATGTTCAAAATAACAGGCACAGAAGAAGAGGGACTTCATATATGCCGTTATTCAGATGAAGAAGTGAACTATGATGCTTTTACAACCGTATATGCGGACACACAGGTATATACCAAGGCTTCTTATGAAAGAAAGAATGATATTCTTATACTTGAGATAGGAAGTAATGGCGGCTGGGACAATTACAGACAGCTTATAAGCCAGTATGATGCTATGATACAGAATTCGGGCTGTGATTATTATATAATAGTTGGTGATACAGATGATCCAGGAACATCAATAGCAGATACAACTCAGGGAATCCGTAATGAGGACGGAACTTATATAGGAGTTGGTGATACAGCGTGGGAAGCGACATTAAGAGAAGCATATGGTGAACATTTTATTAATATGAGAACTTATCTTATAGAAAATGGACTTACTGATGTAGGCTTAAGACCAACAGTAGGTGATTATAAGGGGTTCAGGCGAGGAAGAATATCTAAACAGTTAAGATATGACTGGACACATTTTAATTCATATGGTTATTATTCAAAAGGTATTGCAATATATGCCAAGGGTGTAGAATTAGGTTACTGGGAGTAACATATTAAATATGTAAGTTTGGTAATTACAGGTTAAAGCAGGCATTAAAATAATGTGTCTGTTTAATAATAAAAGAAAGGTATATATAACAATGAATGACAAGAGAGAAAAATTTGCTTCAAGATTAGGCTTTATACTGGTGTCGGCGGGGTGTGCTGTCGGACTAGGTAATGTATGGAAGTTCCCATACATATGTGGAAAGAACGGAGGAGCAGCATTTATTGTTATATATTTATTATGTCTGCTTGGACTTGGGCTTCCTATACTTATATGTGAGTATGCAATTGGACGAGGAAGTAATAAGAGTCTTGGAAGTGCATTTAAAATGTTGTCGCCAGAGGGCACAAGATGGCATTATTTCCGCTGGGTAGCTTATGCGGGTAATTATCTTTTAATGATGTTCTATACAATGGTTGCCGGCTGGATGTTAAACTATTTTGTATACGGTCTTACAGGACAGCTTTCAGGAAAGAATGTAGAGCAGATAGGCGGGGAGTTCAATAATATGCTCTCAACACCATCAGTTATGATATTCTGGACACTTGTAGTTGTTGTAATAAGCATACTTGTATGTTCACTTGGCTTACAGAAAGGTGTTGAGAAGATAAGTAAGGTAATGATGATATTATTATTTGCACTTATGATAATAATGGCAGTTAATTCCCTTCTGCTTGATGGAAGCTCGGAGGGACTTAAGTTCTATCTTGTTCCAGACTTTTCCAAGATGAAGGAGCAGGGTATCGGTAATGTAGTATTTGCAGCTATGTCACACGCATTTTTTTACTCTTGGACTTGGTATAGGTTCAATGGAGATATTCGGAAGTTATCTTTCAAGAGACTGCAAGCTTACAGGAGAGTCAATAAATGTAGTTATACTTGATACAGTAGTTGCACTTACAGCTGGAATTATCATTATACCAGCCTGTTTTGCCTATGGAATTAATCCAGGTGCAGGTCCATCGTTATTATTCATAACACTTCCTAATGTATTCAACCAGATGCCGGGTGGGGTTATATGGGAAGTATTATTCTTTATATTTATGGCATTTGCGGCATTATCTACAGTAATAGCAGTATATGAAAATATTATTGCAATGACTATGGATTTATTTAACTGTAGCAGAAAGAGAGCTTCATTAGTTAATCTTTTTGTAATAGCAGTTCTTTCTATGCCAGCAGTTCTTGGATATAATGTTTTGTCGGGAGTACAGCCTCTTGGAGCTGGTACAACTATAATGGATCTGGAAGATTTCATAGTTTCATATAATATACTTCCTCTTGGCTGTCTTTTATTCGTGCTTTTCTGTACAAGAAAGAACGGCTGGGGATATGACAATTTCGTGGCAGAAGTTAATATGGGAAAAGGCATATCATTTCCTAAATGGTTAAAAGGCTATATGGTATATGTTCTTCCTGTTATTGATTTAGTTATATATTTTAAGGGTTATTATGATATGTTTAAGCCACAGGGTACTAAGGTTGTGTGTATATGGATGACAGTAGCTGTCATTCTTGCACTGTTGGTATTTTACATAGCAGCAGGAAAGGGAAAGAAGAGAAATGACTAAAAAGCAGCTTGCTTATGAAGTTATAGAACGACTTAAAACAGAATATCCTGATGCCGGCTGTACGCTTGATTATGATGATGCGTGGAAGCTTCTGGTAAGCGTAAGGCTTGCAGCACAGTGTACAGATGCGAGAGTGAATGTTATTGTGCCACAGTTATTTGACAAGTATCCATCAATAGAGGCACTTGCGGCAGCACAGGTAGATGACATAGAGAAAATAGTTCGTCCATGCGGTTTATCAAAGAGCAAGGCAAAGGATATAAGCGGCTGTATGCGTATGCTTCATATGGTGTATAACAATAAAGTGCCAGATACATTAGAGGAACTTTTAAAGCTTCCCGGAGTTGGAAGAAAAAGTGCCAACCTTATTATGGGTGATGTATTTGGAAAGCCGGCAATTGTGACAGATACACATTGTATAAGGCTGTGCAACAGAATTGGACTTGTAAAAGATGAGAAAGAACCTAAAAAGGTTGAGATGGCATTATGGAAGATAGTTCCGCCGGAAGAGGGAAGTGACCTTTGCCATAGATTTGTAATACACGGCAGGGAAGTGTGCAGTGCAAGAACCAAGCCCCATTGTGATGGGTGCTGTCTTAATGATATATGTAAGAAGAATGGAGTTAAGCAATAAGTGAAGAATAATTACAAGATGATAATAGCATATGATGGAACCAGATATTATGGCTGGGAACATCAGCCTAATACAGATATGACTATACAAGGCAAGTTAGAGTCTGTTCTGTCACAGATGACAGGGGAGCAGATAGATGTAATAGGTGCAGGAAGAACTGATGCAGGGGTTCACGCCAAAGGAATGGCAGCCAATGCACATATGCAGACAATTATGACACCAGGGGAAATCTGTGATTATATGAACAGATATCTGCCTGAGGACATATGTGTAATGGAGGTAAGGATAGCCTCAGAACGTTTCCACAGCAGATATAATGCAGTGGGGAAAACTTACTGTTATACCTGTTATGTTGGGGATAAGAAGCCTGTATTTAATAGAAAATATGTGCATATCACAGGTGATGTGCCAGATGTTGAGGCTATGAAGAAAGCAGCTTCTTATCTTGTGGGAGTTCATGATTTTGCAAGCTTCTGCGGTAATCCAAAAATGAAGAAATCTACAGTCAGGGAGATATATTCAATTGATATATCGCTTAAGGGTTCGTATCTTAATATGACCTTCCACGGAAGTGGATTTCTACAATATATGGTAAGAATATTATCAGGAACATTATTAGAGGTTGGTTTTGGTAAAAGAGAGGCAGACAGTATGCAAGAGCTTTTAGAGGCAAAGAATCGTTCTTTAGCTGGAGCGACAGCTCCAGCCAAGGGGTTAAGCCTCTTAAAAGTACATTACGCTAATTAATTATTGGAATAGTTATATAAATTTACTTCTCCATTTAATTGCTTCGTCACGGTACTGGCGGGCAATATCCATAAGTTCATTATATTGGGTGGTTATGCTGTCAATGACGGCTGACTGCTCATTTATTTTTGCCTGGCATGCGGCAATCTTTTTGTTGAAATCTTCAGTCAGGGATTTTTCACGTTCAATGTAATTATTATTAGAATTATTATTATTTGAATTAATATTGTCAGCGTTGTTATTATCAGTACTATTATTGTCGGCAGTGCATATAGCTAATTGTTTGAAATGTCCGAT
>ENA-OQDC01001744-OQDC01001744.1-human-gut-metagenome-genome-assembly--contig:-NODE-1744-length-10166-cov-8.667098_pt1 | contig 10166 bp, 11 predicted proteins | sample MGYA00242770_ERZ504601 | MGnify/ENA primary metagenome ERZ504601 (study PRJEB26092, sample SAMD00036305) | human gut metagenome | host: Homo sapiens | study: EMG produced TPA metagenomics assembly of...
AAAGTAACATTTTCCTTTTTCTTAAGTCCCTCAACGATTCGTTCCTCACCCCGGAATGAATCTCTCCGGTGTATCAGATAAACCTTACTGCAATATTCTGATAAAAATTCGGCATCCTGAAGAGCGGTACTTCCGCCTCCGACAACCGCAACTTCCTTTCCCCGGAAGAACATTCCGTCACAGGTCGCACAATAAGAAACTCCCGCACCTGTCAGACGTTCTTCTCCGGGAACGCCCAAATGCCGGTGCGTCACTCCTGTTGCCAGAATAATACTCTTACAAGGATATTCTCTCTCAGTCGTTACAATGATCTTGATCCCGTCTTCTTCTAAAATCCCCGTCACACGTTCTCTCACCGGCTCTGTCCCAAGCTTCATCGCCTGATCCAGCAGATTCATGGAAAACTCACTGCCGCTGACACTGGCGATACCCGGATAATTTTTCCCACCTTTGGTGACGTTGTGATCTGACCGCCAAAAGCTCCTCCCTCGATTACCAATGTTCTTTTTCCTGCACGCTGTCCATAAATCGCTGCCGTAAGTCCTGCAGTCCCCCCACCGATAATTCCAATATCATACATCATGTTCTGTCTTCCCTTACCTTTTCTGCAAATTTCTTCTTACCAATCTTCCCGCAGATCGCTTTCTACAAACTTCTTGAAACCTCTGCACATGCCTTTTCTGCTTCGATCACTGCACTCCGGAAACCGCTTTGTTCCAGGACACGGACCGCTTCGATCGTCGTTCCCGCCGGAGAGCAGACCATATCTTTCAGTTCTCCGGGATGCTTTTTGGTTTCCAAAACCATTTTTGCACTTCCATAAACTGCCTGTGCAGCAAACTCATATGCCTGTGCCCGTGGCATTCCCTCCGCAACTGCTCCGTCTGCCATCGCCTCGATCAGCATAAAGACATATGCCGGAGAACTTCCGCTTACAGCCACAACCGCATCGATCATATGCTCCGGTACGACCTCTACTTTTCCAAAAGCTCCCAGTAATTTAAGTGCATATGCTTTGTCCTTCTCTGTCACATACTGATTCGGGCAGGCTGCCGTCATCCCCTCGCCTACCAACGCCGGAGTATTCGGCATGGTACGCACGATCCTGACCGGTTTGCCAAACTGCTCTTCCAACCATGCCAGTGTCTTTCCCGGTGCGATCGTAATGACCATCTGGTCTTCTCTTACGGATTCCCGGATTTCCTGAATCGTCTCTGCATAAAACTGCGGTTTTACAGAAAGCACCAATATGTCTGCCTTCTCTGCCACTTCTTTATTATCCGCTGTCACCTGGATTCCATACAGTTCTTTCACATGATTTCTTCCCGTTTCCATAATATCTGATCCAATGATCTCTTCTGCAGGAATGATTCCTTTTTTAATGATGCCTCCCATGATTGCTCCTGCCATATTTCCTGTTCCGATAAAACCTAATTTCATGTCACATTCCTCCTGTATCAATAATTTCTGCAGAATCTTTCCACAGGATGCCCTTGAAGAATCCTTTGCAGCATCCTCTGCTTTTTCTCCTGCTTCTTCTCTTATTTCACCCAGAAACTGTTCTCCTGCTCCACAGGAATTTCTTTTGTATCCATCCAGTCTATGGTAATAAACTGATTATGATTCAACCCTACAAGCAGTTTATTGATCAACATTTCCCGCCCCTGGATTTCAAGTGTCACTGTTCCGTCCCATTCATTTCGCACCCATCCGGTCAGCCCCAGTGACTGGGCAAGATATTTCGCCGTATAGCGGAATCCCACTCCCTGAACCCGTCCGTGGAATACAATTCTTTTTCTGATATCAGCCATAAGATCTCTCCTCTTTTTTGTACGCTGTTCATTGCTATTCTATCACAAGTTTTCTTTTTCTGACAACTTCCTATAGCATTTTCATAATTTTTTAACTCTTTTCCTTTCGACACTTTCATTTACAAATTTTCAACAAAATGATATAATTTTCTCAATATTTCTTCTGTGAGGAGGGAACTATGAAGGAAGAATTTCACTTGATCGATCAATTAGAAATAGATCAGTTTCTTTCACGCGATGAATGGATCTTTCTGATCGAACACCGTTCTGATGCACTGGAACGATATCTTTTTGAAAAGTCTGAAGCAGTCCGCATCCGCGAATATGGCCATGATATTTATATCCGCGGACTGATTGAATTTACCAACTACTGCCACAACGATTGCTATTACTGCGGTATCAGGAAAAGCAATCCAAACATTCTGCGTTACCGCCTGTCTCCGTCTGAGATTCTTTCCTGCTGCCACATCGGTTATGAACTGGGGTTTCGCACCTTTGTACTTCAGGGTGGTGAAGATAACTGGTTTACAACAAAACGGATGGCAGAGATTGTTGCAGAGATTCACTCGCATTTTCCTGATTGTGCTATTACACTGTCCATCGGTGAACGTTCACGGGAAAGCTATCAGGCTTTGTTCGATGCGGGTGCTGACCGTTATCTGCTCCGTCATGAAACATATGACCCTGTCCATTACCGCAGGCTTCATCCTGATTCGCTTTCTGCCGTTCACAGACGGAAATGCCTTTGGGATCTGAAGGAAATCGGTTATCAGATCGGGACAGGCTTTATGGTTGGCTCTCCATTTCAGACCGCAGAAAATCTGGCTGATGATCTTCTCTTTTTGAAGGAACTCAATCCACAGATGGTCGGGATCGGACCTTTCATTCCTCATCACGATACCCGATTTTCCCATGAGCCACCCGGAACTCTGGAGCTGACGCTCTTTCTTTTGGGCCTGATCCGGCTGATGATTCCGAAAGTACTGCTGCCCGCAACTACGGCTCTTGGAACGATTTCACCCCAGGGACGGGAACTGGGAATCCGGGCAGGAGCAAATGTCGTAATGCCGAATCTTTCCCCAACAGAAGTAAGAAAGAATTATCTCCTGTACGACAACAAGATCTGTACCGGTGAAGAATCTGCTCAGTGCAGGGGCTGCCTTGAACAGAGAATGGCATCCATCGGATACCAGGTTGTTGTGTCCAGAGGAGACTCACGAAACCGATCAATTTAACTCAGTATACTTAAGGAGGCTTTTATGTACGATATCACTTCATCCTGTGCAGATGATTTCATTAATCATGAAGAGATTCTTGATACACTTGCCTATGCAGATCAAAATAAAGAAAATAGTACCCTGATCGATTCTATTATTCAAAAAGCAAAAAAAAGAAAAGGATTGTCACACCGGGAAGCCTCCGTGCTTCTTGCCTGTCCGATCCCGGAAAAAAATGAAGAGATCTTCCGGCTTGCAGAACAGATCAAAAAAGATTTCTATGGAAACCGAATTGTGATGTTTGCACCACTTTACCTGTCAAATTACTGTATCAATGGATGTACTTACTGCCCTTATCATGCCAAAAATAAGCATATCGCAAGGAAACAGTTATCGCAGGAAGAAATACGGAAAGAGGTCATTGCCCTCCAGGATATGGGACATAAACGTCTTGCCCTGGAAGCAGGCGAAGACCCAGTCCGTAATACCATGGACTACTATTTAGAATGTATCCGGACCATCTACAGTATCCACCACAGAAATGGAGCGATCCGCCGGGTCAATATCAATATTGCAGCAACAACTGTCGATCATTACCGACTGCTCAAAGAGGCAGGGATCGGAACTTATATTCTCTTTCAGGAAACCTACCATAAGGAAAGTTACCTGTCACTTCATCCGACCGGACCAAAGCATGACTACAATTATCACACCGAAGCCATGGATCGGGCAATGCAGGGTGGAATTGATGATGTCGGCCTCGGAGTTTTGTTCGGGCTTGACAAATATCGCTATGAATTTGCCGGACTGCTCATGCATGCAGAACATCTTGAAGCCGCATTCGGAGTCGGCCCGCATACCATCAGCGTTCCACGGCTCAGACATGCCGATGATATTGATCCTGACCAGTTTGACAATGGAATTGATGATGATACCTTTGCCAAGATCGTTGCCTGCATCCGTATTGCAGTTCCCTATACCGGAATGATCATTTCCACCCGGGAGAATCAGCAGTCAAGAGAACGTGTTCTTCATCTTGGTATTTCTCAGATCAGCGGCGGATCACGTACCAGCGTCGGTGGTTACTGCGAACCTGAACCTGAAGATGAAAAATCGGAACAATTTGACGTCAGCGACACCCGGACACTGGATGAAGTCGTCCGCTGGCTTATGGAAATGGATTATATCCCCAGCTTCTGTACTGCCTGTTACCGGGAAGGCCGTACCGGTGACCGCTTCATGTCGCTGTGTAAAAGTGGACAGATCCAGAACTGCTGCCACCCAAATGCCCTGATGACACTGAAAGAATATCTGACAGACTATGCCTCTCCTGAAACGGCAGCAATCGGAAACCGGCTGATTGAAAAGGAAGTCCTGAATGTTCCGAATGAAAAAGCAAGAAAGATCGTGCTTGAAAACCTCAGACTGATTGAGCAGGATAACCGGAGAGACTTCCGGTTCTGAGACTGAAGATAACCTGTAATACGATTGATTCTCATAAAAATAAGACAGACAGAGAACTGCCTTCTCCTTTCGGGTATTCCCTGTCTGTCTCATTTTATCTTATCCTTATATGGATGTTGGGGGCAAAAGCCCCACAATCCTACCCGCTATTCGCATATCATGGTGCTTACGCCCCACTTTTATGCTCATATCGGGGCGGGTCTCAAGGTCATTCTACCACCAGTGTGCAAGCACACGTGGTTTCAGACCTTTTGACCCTGACATCTTATATGTTCTTTTCTAAAAAATCAAATACTTGATCTCTGCCAGTATCTCTCTTAGCACATTATTCGGCAGATACAATGCTGTCGATTCTGCAGCAATTCCTGACGGGTCTTCCAGTCCCTGCCTTTTAGCAATCTGCAACGCACGGAACATATGAAAGTTATTCGTGACGATGCCAACTGATTCCTTGCTTTTTATGAACTTTTTGCTATATTGGATATTTTCAGCCGTCGTCGTCGACTTCTCCTCTTTCAAAATCCGTTTTTCCGGGATCCCCTGCCGGATCAGATATTTTTTCATTCCTTCTGCCTCGGAACAAGGTTCATTGCTGCCTTTTCCACCTGATACAATACATTTGGTCTGTGGATTTTCATTTAAATATTCCACTGCTTTATCCAGCCGAAACCTTAAAACTGCACTTGGACCACGCTCATAGATCTGTGCCCCAAGAACAATGATATAGTCCAGTCCCGGTTTCCCTTCTGTGTTCATTTTACTTCCGATGCAGCCACCAATTCCTGTAAAAAGTACCAATATCAGACATAACAATACCAATGTCACTCTCCGCAGAAACTGTGGCATTATTCCCCACAAGCCGGCCTGTGCTGCTGCCGAACATCCCACGAAAATGACTGCCAGTGCAATCCACACAAGAAAGAAACCGGTTCCCGAACCAATCGCCCGGATCAGGAGTCCATATCCACCACAAAGAACCGCCAGCAGAATCCAAAATATCGTAACTATTTTCATCCTTTCAATCCTCTATTTACCTGACGGCATAAATTTCAGGATCTCACCTGCTACATTAGAGATCGGCATCGTCTGCAGCCAGACCCGCCCCGGTCCTGTCACTACTGTATTGAAAACGCCCTCTCCCCCCTCCAGATAGCAGACAACAACAGGAAGTGTATCACCTTTTATTTCGTATCTCATACCCAAGACCTCCTCTTTTCTTTTCATTTTGAGTGACATCTGTCGAAAAGTCAAGTCTTGCATATCAGATTGATCTATTTACATATTTCCTGCATAATGATCATGAATATACGCCATCATCAGCTTGATCTTATCATTATTTTTATTTATAGCGTTGTCTGTTCCAAGCTGATCTTTGCATTGCTCATACAATTCAAACCAGATTTCTGACAATGCATTCCTGAGTCGCAGTTATTTTAAACTTCTGTCTGCCCGGTCTGTCCCTCGCTCAGCCTGGGCAGCACGATCTCAGCCTTGAAAAGATCTGCCTCTGTCGTAATCTGCAACGTACCATGCTGCAATTCAATAAAGCTTTTTGCAATCGCAAGTCCCAGTCCTGATCCTTCTGTATTTCTTGAAGAATCGCCACGGACAAACCGATCCGTGATCTCATTCACATCAAAATCCAGTTCGGTTGCTGATACATTTTTCATAGAAATGCTGACTTTATCCGGAAACTCTTTCATTTCTATATAAACTCTCGTCTGTGCCATGGCATACTTTGTGATATTCACGATCAGATTTTCAAAAATGCGGTAGGTCTTTTCACTGTCCAGCCACATAATCACCTTATGATCCGGCAATTTCCAGCGGAACTCCAGCTTTGCATCCTGGATCTTAGAATCATTTTCCAGCTCCACCTGCCGAATCAGCCCCACCAGATCAACCTGCATATAATTCATCTTCACACTCTTGCTTGCTGCTTTACTGATCTCAAATAAATCCTCGATCAGCACTTTGAGCCGGAAAGATTTCCGCTCCAGTACCTCAATATACTCTTTCTGCTTTTCCGGATCTGTCTCATTTTTCAGAAGATCTGTATAAGTGATAATGGCAGTCAGCGGTGTCCGCAGATCATGTGAAACATTCGTCACCAGTTCCGTCTTCATCCGCTCATTTTTTACCTCTTCATCCACTGCCTTTTTGAATCCCTGCTGGATCCTGCACAGCTCCTTCTGTATCGGCATGAAAACTCCTGCATCCCCCTCGATCACCACATCAAGATTTCCTTCTGCCAGTTCATTTGTCGCATGAAGCAGCATCTGATACTTTCTCTGTACATCCAGGAAAAACTTTCTCAGGATCAGGAACAGTACAATCGAGTAGATCACCAGTGCATAAAATTCAAATCCGCACATCAGGCTGACCAATTCAACCACTAAAAGTATAACAAAATTCACTATAACAATTCTTAAGATTGCTTTATGCGTCTTATCACGGAAGTCTATATGGGTCAGAGCATCATACTGCTTTCGTACCAGCTTTTTCAGCCTTTTCACGATCCCTTTTACCAGGCTCACAAAATCTTTTCCCATATGCAATTCATGCTGATTTTTCCACCGGATCAGCATGCCGGTCAGTGTCTGCTCCTTCCAGTATGCTCTCTTTCTTGTAAATATACCACAAAGACACGCCCCTGCCCAGCAGAGAATCAGAAAAATACCGCTCCACATCGCCAAATTAATTCCTATCTCTGCCATTTGCCGGAATGGTCTTATCATATGCACCAATGTCCCATCGACTGTCCTGCAGAGAATATTTGCCGGATAGTACAGCCAGTCGGCACTTGATCCAAAAATAGCAATCAGAATCAATATGACTCCTTCAAATGGTACGCGGAAAATCTTTCCTTTATATTCTTCCGTCCTTAAAAGTGTCGGAAGAAGTGCCGCAGCCACTGCCAGCAAAAGCATCATGCAGTTGACAGAACGGCTCAGTCCACTATACCATATGACCATATCCCCGCTTCTCTGATCTTCATAAAAATTTTCAGCATAACTCTCTACATTCGCAGCCGACATTCCATAAATAAGCGTCATACTCTGTCCACCGGATAATTCAATCCCATAAGCATCTTCCATAAACCGTACATCAGCTAAAAAGCTCTGCTCTGCCTCATATTCTTCTTCCGGTGTCAGCCTGCTGCCTGACACTTCAATATCTGACAGTTCCCCATCCGCATCATAAGTATATGCCACCCGAATACCATAAATGGAATCCGAATCCGACAGAAGCCTTGTTGCCACAGAATCCGACGTACTCTTTAAAAGACTCTCTCCATTTCGGTCAAATGCCCCGTACTCCATATATTTTTTCAGCAGATTAAACTGAGACATTCCATATTCTTCCAACAGCTCCGACTGCTCTCGCCCTCCGGATATTTCATTGTCCAGAATACAGTTTCCGATCGCAAGTCCGTCACCCATATCAGAAATGACATTTTCCATAGAATCTGCCTTCTCTTTCTGAGCCTTTTCTCCTGCCTCGTAAAACGATCCATACCGACTGAGCAATACGGTTGAACAGATACAGATCAGGATCACCAGGATCAGATACTTCAGATTATCCCTGCTTTTCAATTTTGTAACCAACGCCCCACACCACCTTTAAATATTTCGGATTTTTTGGATCAAGTTCAATCTTCTCTCTGATATTTCTTACGTGTACCATAATCGTATCCGTATTGATCGCTTTTTCCTGCCATACACGCTCATAAATTTCCTCTGAAGAAAAACTCTTCCCGGATTTTTTGCAAGCAACAGCAGAATTTTGTACTCGATCGGTGTCAGTCTGACCGGCTCTCCGTCCACAGATACTTCCACCGTATCCTCGTTGATCTCCAGACCTCCGATCACATGGATATTTTCCCTCGGTGCAAGCCGCTCCATAAATTTCCGGTATCTTCTGAGCTGGGAATTGACCCTCGCCATCAGCTCCATCGGTGTAAAAGGTTTCGTCACATAATCATCTGCCCCAATATTCAGTCCCATCACCTTATCTACTTCCTCTGACTTTGCCGATAACATAATAACCGGGAAATCATACTTTTCCCTTAATTTCATCGTCATCCGTATTCCGTCCAGTCTCGGCATCATAATATCCACGATCGCCAGATGGATCTCCTCTTTTTCCAGTACTTTCAACCCCTCTATACCATCCGCAGCCTCGTACACTTCATATCCCTGACTTTTCAGATAGATCTTTACGCCTTCCCTGATCTCTTTATCGTCCTCTACTACCAGTACATGATTCATTTCCATTGCTTTTCCCTCCTGCATATCCTTATATTAGCTGCTAAATCTAAAGGTCTCAGATACAAGTTTCCAAAGATTTTCTAAAGAAAAACCGGCCTTTTCATTCAAAGACCGGTTCATTTTTATCTATTTACTTCGCATCCCACTGTGGCTGCTCTCTGAATGTGATCTCACCTGTCGCCGCGTCCATTCCGTCAACGATCGCCAGTGACTCTAACTGGAATCCGAGATTGCGGATCATCCTTCCACCCGACTGGAAACCTTTTTCCACTGCGATCCCGATTCCCTCTACAGTAGCACCTGCAGACTGCACGATCTGGATCAGTCCCTGTAATGCACAGCCATTTGCAAGGAAATCATCAATAAGCAGTACATGATCTTCCGGAGAAAGGAACTTCTGTGCCACGATCACATGGTTCTTACACTTATGAGTAAACGACTCTACCTCTGCCACATACATATCACCATCTAAATTGATGCTCTGGGATTTCTTCGCAAATACGACCGGCACATCAAAATGCTGAGCTGCGATACAGGCAATTCCGATCCCGGATGCCTCGATCGTCAGAATCTTGTTGATCTGCTTATCTGCAAATCTTCTTTTAAACTCTGCTCCCATCTCATTCAACAGGTGAATATCCATCTGATGGTTCAGGAAACTGTCTACTTTCAGGACATTTCCTTCTTTTACAACACCGTCTTTCATAATTCTCTCTTCTAAAAAGTTCATTCTTCTACTTCCTCCTCTGTATGATCTTCAATTCCCGCAAAAATTCTTCTTAATAACTTTGAGTTGATCCAGAAAATGATCGAAACTCCAAATAATGCCCAAAATGGAAGAGCAAATGTGATCAACTGGAGATTCCATATTGATATACCGATCAACGCTATCATGATGGCTACCATCAGTATGGAAGACGGAAATCTTGCCAGTGTCAGCGTCAATGCATTACGGATGGTTCCCCTGATACTGTTCTCATATCTCGCGGTCAGTGCAAATGCATAAATCCCGACTGCAAGTACCAGCAGTTCCAGTGCTGCAAAGATCGCTCTTAACGCCATTCCCACAGAACCTTTGGCCGAACTCGTCAGATATAAATCCGCCCCCAGGAACCCCCCGATCACCAGCAGGATCAGCCAGATGATCGTACTCTTTTTAAAATTCTCTTTAAATGCCTTAAAAAAGCCTTTTACAATATATCCTTCCTCATTCTTTACAACCTTCAGCATCACCGTATACATCGCTGTCGTAGATGCACCGATCGTAAAAATCGGAAGAGAGCAGACCAGCCAAAGCACATTCAGACACATCATATCGAATATTCTTGACATACCACTTATTACCGGGTTATCCGTCACATCAAGTCTCATCGTTCATTGCTCCTTTATTTCATTCTTTATCC
>ENA-OQDC01001745-OQDC01001745.1-human-gut-metagenome-genome-assembly--contig:-NODE-1745-length-10163-cov-4.463232_pt1 | contig 10163 bp, 9 predicted proteins | sample MGYA00242770_ERZ504601 | MGnify/ENA primary metagenome ERZ504601 (study PRJEB26092, sample SAMD00036305) | human gut metagenome | host: Homo sapiens | study: EMG produced TPA metagenomics assembly of...
GACTACGTTATCCACGACGGCTGCAAAGTTGACCACAACGGAACGGGGCCGGTTTGGAATCCATCCTCTCTACTTCTGGGGGCTCGTACATGGGAACATCTCCTTAGAATTGGGACAGGACACTCAGGTCGCCTAGATCATTGTCGATTAGGTCGATATAGAGGTCGCCGTCCATATTGATGTCTGCAATCAACGATGAGATCTCTTCCATCTCGTCAATCGAGTGCATGCGATTGGCCAACGCGGTAACAACGGGCTTATCCCAAACGGTTGCCATTCCGGCATCGTAGTATTCCTGAAGACTGTGTTTGCGAACGTTTCCGATGATGAGAGGTATATAGGGGGATGCGACGATATCGCCATTGGCGTGGATGGCCACTTGGTCAAATTGCATTTGCAGTTGAGGGAATCTGACCAAGTGGTCGATAGGGTCGCCCCACTCAAACATGAAGTAGCCTCGATAGTCCGGATCGTATCGGAGATCGTTGATCGTGTTGACTAGCCGACGGTATTGATTATTAGAAGGGCGAATCGTGCGGTTTCTTCGGGCTCTACCGAGGAGCATGAGTGGCTGAACTCGAAGGTCAATTCGGTCAGTTCTACCCGACGATTTCAGCTTGTCTCGAAGCATCGTATAATCTGGCTTGAAATCGTCGACATTGAACGATGCCGGACAAAAGGCAATTGAAAAGTGCAGTGAGGTTTCGTTCAGCGCGATATCGATGGCGTCGAGCACCCGGTCGTAAAGCCCCGGGAGCCCCCGCATATGTTCGTGAGAATCGCGTAGGCCATCGAGGCTAAACTGTATGCCGTTTAAACCGGCGCGTTCGAGCTCATGCAAAGTAATTGAGCTTGCGAGCAGTCCGTTTGACACGAGGTTGCATTTGACGCCAGATGCGTTGAGCCGCCGCAAGGATTCGATGACAAGGAATGGACTGGAGTGATGGCGATGTCGGACGTTGTGGTTCCAATGGTTGAGTCATGCCTGCTGCTGGTGTTCGGAATAATGATGTATCGAGGCAAGCTCACGGGATTGCTTGCTGGAATGTCATCGCTATCGGGAGGGCGTTTAGAGGAGGAAAAGCGGACGGCCGAGACTCTAGGTGTAAACCGAATGATGGGGGCGGCTATAGTTTTCTCCGCAATATGCCTTTTTCTCTCGTCCCTTTTTTCCGGACAAAAGGGCTATTTTCGGCCTGATGGTGGCTGCCGTTATAATCGTGGTCTCTGCATTTTTGCTTTCGGCCGTGCTTGCTATGGCCTATGCGTATTGCTTCGCGGCTTCACGGACGATCGCGTGCGACGGGACACCTCCTGTTCATCCTGGTCATATCTCGCGCAATCATAGCGCGGAATGAGAAGATCATGGAAGCATTGGAGTGACTCCGATATCGAGAAGGGCGTCGGACCGCCATTGTCCAAGCGTAACGGCCAAGCGTTTTCGGCGATTGCCCGGCACCTCTTAGGGATATGGAGCGATTCGGACATTGTCTACATAGGTATTCCCGCTTACGGCGTTCGGGTAATTGCGAGAACTCCGTCTAGACGGCGTGGAGCGCTATATTCACGATGGCTTTGATGTAAGGCAGGTCGACTGCTGAGCAGCTGAGACCTGAGACCTGAGACAATTATTTCTCGAACGGATGAGAGCGCATCGAATCACTCCCTGTGAAGAAAGATGAGGAGGCGGGCGGGCTTCTCTGTGGCCAGGATGAACTTGCGCCGCAGCTGACCGGAGAGTGTACGAAAACAAGATCGGATTCCCCCGCGGTGCCGTGGATGTGCAGTATCCTCTCTTGATCGATACCTAGTCGATCCTTGAGGATTTTCGTGTAGTTGAACGTTAGATACACGGCATCGCTTGTGTTCTCGATTAACCCGTCATCGTGGGCACGGTCGGCGGTATCGATTTTGCTTACCCAAGCGCTGAAGGTGCCCGAATCCTTTTCGGGTTGAGTTTTTTCCATGGCTTGGAGATGATAGTTCCACGATGCGCTTCGCTGCTCCCATTCATACTCGGAATCGCTATCGGGAATGATCAGATTGAATGTGTTCGTGAAGAGCGAGCCCGGGGCAAGCGCCCCGAGTGCGCTCTCGAAGTTCTTCCAGATGTCGCCTGGGCAGACCTCCTCGAGCAGGCCTGAGAGGGCGCTGTCGTGCTCGTTTAGGTACGCTAGATAGTCTAGGTAAGAACATTTTATTACCGTAGTGCAGGCCGAATCCGTTGCCAATGATGTACAGGCATTCGGGGCGTGAAGGCGGTTGTATGGTTCCCATGCTGCAACTTTCGCCGGATTTCGGTCGTTACCCTGTGACGTACGGACAGTCTGTGGTCTCCGCCTCCCTGATACTTTAGTCCAAGAGCGGCAGTTGAATTGACGGCTTCGCTGTTTTTATGTCGTCGGATTGCAGCCGGATGGAAAGACCTTTGCGCTTCAAAGGGGCTGGTGGCTGTGTGGTGTATGCGGGCTGCTCCTGTGGCCTGATTAGCTCCGATGACGCGAGACGGGTTCAGTGCGTTTCCTACGAGGGTGCTTTAGGCCCTGCCGTATCTGCGATATTGCACCCAAGTTTTGCCGCCTTTGGTAGTTAGCGCCCAGGACCCGCGGTTTTGTTTCCAGTGAGGTAAATTCAAGGAGTAAAATCAGCAGGTACATTGCGACGAAATAGGCAGGGCAAACCCATGGATGATTCCAAGATAGTGACAAGCCCGGTGCGAGTTGACTTTCATATCCACTCGGCGGCGAGCGTGCGCACCCGAGATGCGGGAAACGAGGCGCTTGCCCGCTGTACGTCCGACAAAATCGACACGTTAGTGGAAAAGTTGGGCAACCCCAAGCTCTCCATCAACATGTGCGCCATTACGGATCACGATTGCTTCGACGTCGAGATGTATCGTGCTTTGAAGTCGAAAGAGGGGCATGGAACTCTAAAGAAGGTCCTTCCAGGCGTTGAGTTCACCGTTGCCCTCCCAGACGACATGGGCCGCCCGATTCCGATTCACGTGGTCGCGATCTTCGACGATCGAGGTCCAGACGACCTAATCGAGGCCCTAGATAGCCACATCCCCAAGACAGTAGGGGGAAGGCCGGAGTACGACAGCAAGGACAAGGGCGCCTTCTCTTCGCAACGCTTCTCTCAGATTCTCAGCGACATCGGCCTGAGCGCGGTGCTTATCGGGCACGAGAAGTCCGTAGGGAGGGAGCAGAAGAATGACGTCAGCAGCCTGGGGGCTGAGCGCGCCGACGAGATCGTGCTCACCGAGTTCGTTGACGCGTTGGAAATCCGTAACAGGCGTAACGAGGTCGATATGCGGGACCTCGTTGAGCGGTACACGAAGCCGGATGTCCCGTTTGTCCTGGGGAGTGATTGCCATGACTGGGACGCCTACCCGCTGCCCTCCGCCGTCTTTCGCGGGAGGGAGGATGAGGTCGGGTTCTGCTCCCTGAAATGTCTTCCGACGTTCGAGGGCCTTGTCATGTCCATCACCGACCCGTCCCGCATTAGGGTCGGAAACGCCTCGTTCTTCAATCCCGCCGCGCCGAAGTTGGATAGCCTCGATCTCGTCATCGATGGGGAACCCTGTTCTATCCCCATGTCTGCCGGGGTCAACGTTATCATCGGAGATAACTCGATCGGCAAGTCGATGATCCTACACGTTTTGACTGGCCTCTACGGCGAAGGGGAGGATGCTAGGCGTCTCAGGGAGGGGTACCGTGAATACTGCGGACGCGAGAAGATTGAGGTAAAAAGCGCTATTGCCTCTTCGCAGCTGCTTCAGTTCGATGACCAGGGTAGCATCCGCAGAGCGCTAGAGGGCCTCCATGATGGGACGGAGGGCAGCAGATTCGACGACTATTTCCAAGAACACGTGAACATCGATGTTGTCAAAGAGGCCCTGAAGAGACACCTCGCATCATGTGTTGAGGCGCTTGAAACGAAAGTCGCATATAACGACTACATGAATCGCTTGGGGGAGACCGTGCTTCCGCTCGAGATTCACGAGGTCTCCGATCGCATGGCCGTCGTTGGGTCGCTGCGTTCAAAACCGACGAAAGAGGTTGAAAGCCTCAACAACGCAGTCGAGTCCGTCAGGAACCAGGTTGCCGCCATCGGGGACGATCATCGTGCGGTTCTCTCGAGGCTCGGAAAGGAAGCGGAGATAGACCTCGAGAATGCCACCGCGGCGCTCGACCATCTGCTCGCTCTTGTCAGGGAAGAGATGACTTCCATCAAGCTCGACAACACAAAGAGAAGAATTCTCCAAAGCGCTGCCAACGATCTGAAGAAGCGGCTCCAGCAAGCAAAGACTGACGAGGAGAACTCGAGAGATGCCTACAGAGACCGGATCGACGCTGCGGCTTCTCAGATTGCCGAGGCGGTTGCTCTTCGTCTCGGGAGAAAGGACCGACAGATTGATCCCGTTGACGTTGACGTGAGGGTCGGAAGGACGACGTTTGGCAGCCTTGAGTTCGTGTCTGAGCTTAGTGTCAAGAAAATCAATCGGGACTACTGCATCTCGCTCCTGGGCGACATGTTCAACAAAGGGCCGCTGCCGTCGATCGTCGGCGGCGTCGAAGGTGAGACGAATCTCACTTCAGAGGAGATCGCTGCCGGCTTCTCTGTGAGCAAGCCTCCAGCGGAAAGATGGGCGTCGGAGATGAAGGGTCGACTGAACAGCGCAGTGGATTCGATCTACGAGCGAGGAAAGATAACAAACGAAAAGATTGGCCTCGACAGCGAACCATCTGCCGGCCTTTATGGGCGAATCTACTTCGACTTGATGGCGGGAGACGAGAAACAGGGCATCTATATCGTCGACCAGCCGGAGGACCAGATATCGCAGACCGCAATCCGCAAGGATGTCATCAGAGCCTTTTCCGAGATGCGGCAGAAGAGACAGGTCATTATCGTCACGCATAACCCTCAGTTCGTCGTGAACCTCGATGCGGATAACGTCATCGCGCTGGGAAGGGATAAGGCGAAGAAGATCACAGTCAAGAGCGGTGCGCTCGAATACGAATGCAAGGATTATTCAATTCTCGGAATCGTCGCCGATACGGTGGAAGGAGGAGCTGATGTCGTCAAAAGACGCCTCAAACGCTATAGAGCGCAGGACGCTTCGCGTCATTCTCAGCAACGGGAGGATAGCATTTGAAGGGGTGGAAGGTTTCTCAATCGACTTGAAGAATCCCGAGCTGAAAGTGGGAAACCTGTATAATGCGGTATTCTCCACGGTTGGGGTTCCGACGAGCTTTACGGTTACGGTGTCGCCTGAGGTGGAAAAGGATTCAAAGGCGCTAGGCTACTACAAAGACCTCAAAGAGCTGATTGAAATCGCCTCCATGAAAATCAACGCTTCCCTAAGATATTCCGATGGCGATGAGGGGGTTGATTCCTAGTTCGGTTTTGGACGACATCTAGAGGGCGCTTGCCGGTATAAAAGAGGTTGGCCGTGGATGGATCTGTCGACGATAGCCACGGTGGATTTGATGGTCCGTTATACTTGCCGCTCCGAGCGGAGGGTGTAAGCGACGGCGCGTTAGGTGATTGTCTCTTGGGTTGTTAATGTATATGAAACGTCGGAGGAGATTGACGGCCCGTTTCCTTTGATTGGCGTTGCGACAAGCGTTTTGGCCGTTTCGTATCATAGATTTCGTCAGAAGGGGAGGGGTTGATGGCAAGGCCTCCGCAAAGATCGAGGAGCCACGAGATAGACTCGAGGGCTTGCAGCATCATTTCGGGGCTGATGCCCTTTGAAAGCTGGGTCATTCGAGATCTGACGGAACGGGATTTCGGAATTGATATAAATTGCCGAACGTTTCGACGGGGGCGACGCGACCAGCGAGCTACTAGCTATTCAAGTAAAGGGGACCGAAAAACCAATAGACGATAGCCAGGTTATTTCTTTCCAGCTTGAAACAAAGACCCTGCTGTATGCCGAGATGCTGGCCATCCCGTTCCTACTGTTTCGTTGCTCTATCGCCGACTCAGGTTCGTGCTATTTTGTGTGGCTGCAAGAGTACATTCGCATTCGTCTTAACTTCGAGAATCCGGCCTGGAGACATCAGAAGTCGAACACCGTCCATATCCCACCGAGAAATCGTCTTGGGGAAGAAAGCGCGGATGCTCGCCTAGTCCGCATCGCGCAGTTTCCAAAACTGAAAGAGTCATGGGCTGGCTACTACATCTGTCTGTCCGAACTGATGTACGACCTCCCTCGCCACATAGAGGAAGATTGTCTTGATGTGCGCTATGTGACTGACGTCGTCGCCCCGGCGGTTGAGAGGCTTGAGAGGGCGAGTGGGATGACGGGGTCGATTCCCGATGATCTCATTCCTGAGGAGCTGGCATCCGCGGCGGAGCTAGGGAAGCGTATCTTGGCCGGGGAATGTGATGAGGGGCTCGGTCGCTCCTTTTTCGATTTTATATGCCAATGCAGTGCTGTTCGCAACTCCGTTGACATGGTTGCCCTTAGATTTGACGACCGGTATATGCGGATTCTGTTCGAGACTGAAGGGGTCGCATGCTATTAGGTGCGTTGTGCCCCGCGCATCGAGTGAATGTACGCGACAGGCTTGGACGGCGGCTTCCGGACGAGCTTAAAGCTCCATCTACTTTGTGCTCGTTTCAGCTTGAGGGCGTACATCGCCCTATTAGGAGCTGGGGAGAAGCACGGCAGCCACCTGGAGGACACGCCATGGACGTGATGAGAGGCATGTGTTTCCGACGTGCCCCTAGGTGATTTGTGCGAGTGGTATCCGGGCAATGTATTTTTCGTTTCGATTACAGTTCGACGGGGCGCCTTCCTCCCACAATAAATGTAATGTACTCATAGTAGTCTTCGAGCTTGAAGTATTTTCCGTTCGCCATGGCAAACTCCCGCAGCTTTGAGTTGCAGGCAGCATCCCAAGAGTAGACCTCGAACTTCCACCCGCGTTCAGTCAGCCTCATCGCGTCTGCCAAAAAGCCTTTACCGGAATTAATGCCGCACCGTCACCGGTTAGCAGGGCGATGGTGCCTGGCTCCTGGACATCGTAGGCCCCAACCTGAGCAGGTCCGTCTGAAGTGCGAAGTCGGTTGTGTCCGCCTCGCCACTCGACTCGCTGCGAGGAATCAGTGTGGTTTCGATTCCAAGTCTTTCAACCGCATCCCAAAGAGCGTCATCTCCCGGAGGGATGCTTCCGGCAAGATAGACCTTGTCGATAATCCTGCCGCGAGAGACGAGGTTCAACAGGCCTTTGAAGTAGGTGCGATACCTTCCGCGATCGACATCGGGCTCTTTGACGGGCAGTACGCTATTGAGTCCAGCGTATTGAATGTTTGAGTTGTCCCAGAAGATGTACATGAGTAATCCTTTCGATTTGGAAGAGCTATGCGATCGAAAACGGGGAGCAGCGACTGCCGAAAGCTGATCATCTCGCACAGGCGTCAGCACGACATTCGGGCTTTCGGATCCTAGGGAGCGGATGGCCGGGGCGGAGATTCCGGTTCAGAGTCAGAGAAGAAGAGGTGAAGGCTTGAGCCCCGGTGGAGGGAATTAGTGCCTTCCCGGGCGTAGCGCCATGTCTCCTCCACGGTATCGCCCGGAACCTTTACGTCCCCGCTTCGGAGCAGATTGATGAAACCCTCGGGGTCGTTCCGGTATTTCTTGCCGAAGGCTGCGGAAAGCTGCCTCTTCTCGTCATCGCTGAATTCGCGTACGGAGCCGTAGAGCGCATGCTCGAGGTTGCGGGACATGAAGTAGACTCTGTAGGGGACTGCGTGTTTTCTGTGCTTGAGCTCGCGCGTGCCCGCGAGCTCAAGCAGCGCGGCAGACTTTCTCTCGTTTCTGTCTACCACCCTAGCGGTGTCCCGGGCGGTGATAGAGTCGCGGCCATAGACGAATCCATCGCAGTCCCCCTCGACGATGCACTCGTTCGGTATGAAGGCGCCGTCCAGGTCGACGATGTGGATGATCCGGTCGAGGTCGGTCCATTCGTACTCGTGCCGCGACGCGATGCGGTCGACGACGAACTGGCGCACGGTGTCGCGCACCCTGTCCTTGACGGCGAAGGAGGCCTCCCATGAGAAGGGTCGCACCGTGGTAACGTCGCAGTGGAAGGCGAGCGCCCTCGCCTCGGGCGGTGCACCGTTTGCGGCGAAGTTGAGCGCGGCCTGCATGGGCTCGAGGAGCGCGTTTTCATCGCTCGGCCCCTCCACGAGAATCAGGACGACCCGCTTCTCCCTTGCCATGGTCACTCGCCTCCCATGGAGGACAGAAGGGAGTCGAAGTCGAGGGCCTGGGGGCTTCCAGCCTCAAGGAGGGCGGAGCCTATCGCGGAGGTTCTGGTCGGCTCGTACAGCTGTTCCTTCTGCCCCCCGAGGTTGATGGCTCTCAGGTATTGGTTCCTGAGGTTGTTCGAGGGTGCCATGCCCCGGAACCCGATGTAGCGGTTGTTGGGGTTGGAGGTCGAGAAGACGAGGCATCCGACCGGGAGACATTCAAGCGCTCGCAGGTTGTGAGCGGTGAAGATGAGCTGGCCCTTGCCCTGCTCGGTCACGACTTCGAGGAGCTCGCCGAGCAGGAACTCGAACACTCCGGAGTCGATCTCGTCAACGACGAGACAGGCGCTGTCGTCATTGAAGACGTTTATCAGCCAGCCGAGCATCGATGCGATCTTCTTGATTCCTTCCGATTCTGTTCTGAAGGGGACGCGTACCCCCTGCCGGCATGATAGGAGCTCGACGCGCTCGCCCGGTGTGCCGTCTTCCATCGTTTCGCCGTGGAGGGTGTTCACTTGGATGCTGAGTCCCGGAACGATTGCCCCAAGCGCGCAGTTGATGGTCTCGACGGTCTTGCGGACCGAGTCGCAGACTTCTGAGGGGAGGACCGTTGTCTGATCGATAGGGAGTGACACGTCGCGGATGACAGGGGCCTTTCCGGCCTCCTCGGGTGACCATCCGCCTGTGCTGCTGCCCGGGGAGGCGAGGAGGAAGATGTTGAACGCCAGCGCCGCGCTTCGGCGCGTGTCACAGACCCTCATCTTATCGTCGGCGAACCTGTTCAGGAGCGTCGTGGAGTCCATGAGTGGAACCAATACGCTCTCGTACGCCGTCCTCGCCGCCTCGGATAGGGAGTTATTTCCGAGGCGCTCGAGATAGGACTTTCTCGCGGCGACCGCGAAGGCGACCATGGCGTTCGAGAACAGCTTCGAGGAGCCCTGCAGGTCGGGGGAGCGCCGTGCGACGGTGAGGTCGAGGTCGGCCTCCCTTCCGGCGAGATTTCTGAGTGCCCGCCACCTGTTGACGGGCTTCAGGTTCTGGCTGTCCTCGGTATCGGCCGCATCGTAGGCGGCGAGCCTTCTCTTGACGAGCCCCTCGGCGCGGACGGAGAGGTCCTCGGAGAGGAGGCGCGGTCTGTCGTCGAGCCTGTCGAAGGAGAACGAGTAGCAAACTGTGAAGGGCTTCCCGGCCGCTACGGTGCCGCCGAGCCCGCCTACGAAGCCGAGCGAGGAAGGGGAACCCTCCGTCACCTCGACCTCGATGCTGATTTTGGCGCACTCGGCAGAGGGGCCGATCAGATCGACGCTTTCACGGTCGAGCGGAAAGCCGCACATCAAATCCTGGACTCGCGCGAGGGATTCGACGACGGCGGTCTTGCCCGATCCGTTCTGACCGTATATTCCCATCACGCTGGAACCGAAGGGGCTGTCCTTGAAGCCGATCGTGCCGTTAGCAACGTTTTTCACATTTGAGAGCTCTATGGAGCGAATACGGATCATGGTGCCCTCCTTGAACACAATTTATATTACTATATATCGAATAATCGATATAAAATCAAGATAACAATTATTAAGAATGGAAATGAGATCAACCAATAATTAAAACAAATTTGCATTCAAGCTATTATTTTTACTTGATTTAAGACGGAGTGGAATGTGAGCGCACAAGGAGATGCGGAATCGATGAGAGCCTCGAAAAAAATTACTGCAGTGTTATCATCTTTCATCCTCTCTATTCTTCCATTTCTGATTCTATGGGCGGCTTGGTCAGCCCTCCCTGATACAATTCCCGCTCATTGGAGTGGGGGTGTGGTTGATCGATGGGGTAATAAGCTTGAATTGCTGGTTGTTCCGCTGTTTTCTCTGATTGGTTCTATTGCAATTTCTGTGTACCTTATT
>ENA-OQDC01001746-OQDC01001746.1-human-gut-metagenome-genome-assembly--contig:-NODE-1746-length-10160-cov-10.739858_pt1 | contig 10160 bp, 8 predicted proteins | sample MGYA00242770_ERZ504601 | MGnify/ENA primary metagenome ERZ504601 (study PRJEB26092, sample SAMD00036305) | human gut metagenome | host: Homo sapiens | study: EMG produced TPA metagenomics assembly of...
CAGTGGCTCGAGCGCCGCTCCAAGGAGCGTCCGCGCGGCGTGAGCCTCGCCGAGCTGGGGCTCGACAACGTAGAGGAGGCCTAGCGCATGGAAATCTTCAACGCGACCAACCTGCTCTACATTTGGGGCGGCTTTGTTAAGACGATCGAGATCTCGGCGCTGTCGATCTTTTTCTCGCTCATCTTTGGCACGGTGCTGGCGCTTGTTAAAAGCTATGCGCCCCGCCCGTTCCGTATTTTGGTGAGCGCCTATATCGAGCTGTTCCGTTGCACGCCGAACCTGCTGTGGATCCTGTTTATCTACTTTACAGTGCAGGGTTTGGACATCGTGATCTCGACCATCGCCTTTACGCTGTTTACCAGCGCTGTTATGGCCGAGATTGTGCGCGGCGGCCTCAACTCGATTCCGCGCGGCCAGTTTGAGGCAGCGCAGAGCCAAGGCTTCGGCTTTTTTGCCACCATGCGCTACATCATTCTGCCGCAGACGTTTAAGACAATCATCCCGGCGCTGTTTAGCCAGTGCACGACCGTCATTAAGGACAGCTCGTATCTTTCGGGCATTAACGTGGCCGAGCTCATGTACACGGCAAACGTCGTGATGGCCCATGCGATCGATCTGTCGCAGGTGCTTATGCTCTACGGCCTGGTGTTTGCGATGTACTTTGTGCTCAACTTTGGTATCTCGCTGCTGGTTCGCGCATATCAGAGGCGAATGGTGGCAGCGTAGAATGTGGCAAAGGGACAGCCCCTTTGTCACATAGAGAAAGGAATCGCGATGAGCGATCTGGAGAATAAGAAGAATCCTGTGGTCATTACCATCGCGCGCGACTTTGGCGCCGAGGGCCACGAGATTGGTCGCATGCTTGCCGACGAGTTGGGGATTCCGCTGTATGACAACGAGCTGCTGGTGCGTGCGTCGCTGCGCGCGGGCGAGTCGCTCGATAAGATGGCCGCCTACGACGAGCGTCTGGCCGTGGAGAACATGGCGTTTCTGCCCGACCGCTACGATGCGCGTTCGTACTCGGACAAGTTGTTCCAGAAGATGAGCCAGGTGATTTTGGACCTGGGCGAGACCGAGAGCTGCATTATCGAAGGCCGTCTGTCCGATTACCTGCTTCGCAACAACCCCAACCACATTGCCGTGCTGGTGACCGCTCCCTTTGAGGATCGCGTCGAGATTGTGCGCAAGAAGCGTGGCCTTAATAAAAAGAAGGGCGCCAAGCTGGTCAAGCAACAGCAGAAGGCGCGTGAGGCTTTTTACAAGCGCTACAGCGCCGGCAAGTGGAAGATGACGAGCGGTAAGGACATCGTCGTCAACCGCGCCAAGCTGGGCCGCGAGGGCTGCAAAGACGTTATCGCCGCTGCCTACCGCTACAAAGTCGCCCAGCTCGAAGACTAACCGACCAAAACCACCACAAAGGGGCAGGCACCTTTGTGGTGGTTTTTGTTTTAGGCCGAGGGAAAGGCCTTGGTGAGACCGGCGCGCGTCTGCGTGTCGGTCTTTTGATAAATGGAGCTCAGGTGGCGCTGTACCATGCGCATCGAGATACCAAGCTCCTCGGCGACCTGTTTGAGCGGGCGCTCGTCCTGGGTTACGGCCATGAGCACGTCGACTTCGCGCGGGGTGAGAGCGTGATCGGTGATGAAGACCTGACGCTGCTCCTCGATACTCGGTGCTGCCAGCGCCTCCTCGGCAAGCTGTTGATGTTCGCGCTCCTGCTCGGTTTGGGGCAGGCGGAACAAGCCGGCTGCCACGAATGCTGCGCAGGCGGCGACGAGAAGCACGACCGCGCCAATCATGATGAGGGCGACGTTGCCAGAGGTCACAAGCGCAAGCGAGACGCCCGACGTGGTGAACGCGCACACGTTATTGGCCGCACGGCCCATGCCGGCCCAGAAGGCGGGCACGTGCATGCGCGGTGCCAGCTGAGTAAACGTGGCGGTAAAGAACGTGACGAAAAAGCCCGAGCTCAGGTAAAAGACGACAAGGCCCAGGTTGGGATCGGCGCCGGCTTCCACGGCCAGGATGGAAATGGTCGAGAGCACGGCGATGCCGAGCATGACAAGTCCCATGTATCGGCGCTCGGCAAGATCAAAGATAATGCCGGCGGCAAGGCCGCTCGCCGCCAAAAAGAGGCGCGGCCATGTTTGCACGGCAATGGTGCCGTGGGCGTTGGAGAGCGTGACCACGTTGTCGAGGGTCGAGAACAAGCAGGCCAGAATCATGACGAGCGCGATGCTCCAACACGCCTGCTTGGCAAGGGCGTGCGATGGCTCAACAAAGGGATTGATGGCGGGGCTGGAGCTCTCGGCAGCCTTTTGGGGAACGACGCTGAGGGCAGAGATGGCGATCGTTGCCGCGCCAAGAATGATGAGCTCGACGATGCCACCGCAATTGAGCAGGTTGATGGCGAACTGCATCAGGATGCCCGCGGCATAGGCTGCTCCCGCACCGGTGGCGAGCTTGGGATCGTCTTGGAATGTCGTTGCGAAGGCATGGTGTGCCGCGCCGCCCAGTAGGCCGAGTCCGAGGAATGCGAGGCATCCCAGAATCTCGAGCGCAAGCGGGCTCGTGGGGGACTGAATCTGAGTCAACCCCAAGATGGCGATGGGGACGGCGGCGCTGACAACTGCCTGAGGCCGGCCTTTGCGCTGTGCGAGCCCGAGCAGCGGCGCATATCCGATAAAGCCGATCACGCTGGCGCCCAGGATAAAGCCCTGTGCGAGCACAACGCGTTCGGCACCGGTGAGTAGCCCGACATTGATGTCGAATCGAAACTCGGCGGCAAGAAAGACAAAGGTAAAGAGCGCAAGTGCCAGAAGCGCGTTGATTTTAGGCTTACTCAGGTTCAAGGACGGTCCTTTGGGTGGACGGAACAATCGTGCCCTCGATTGTAGACCATGACGGTAGGGGGCAGGCCTTTCGTGGGGGGCGGGGTGCGCTTGCCAATTGCATGCTCGTTGCCTTTTGCGCTGGCAGGTGCGCCACATGAGAATTTGTGTCCCAGGATCCGGATATCTTCCCGTAACATTGTGTTATAGAAGCACCCCTTACGACAAGGAGGCTCACATGCGAAAGCAAATCCATGACAACCCAATCGACCACGGCTGCTCGTGCGCGCTCTCTCATGGAACGTGGCGTCGCGTGGGCGCCAAGCTTGCCTGCGCGGGGGCTTGCGCGCTCATGGCCGGCCAGCTGCTGCTGCCGAGCGTGGCGCTCGCCGCCGACTGGGTCAACGTGGGCGGCACGCAGTACGACGCGGGCACTGCCGCCGGCGACGATGCGGGAACCTGGTCCTGGGATGGCGCTAACGACATGAAGCTCAACGGCTACGACGGTACCGGCATCAGCGCTCAGGGCAACCTCACCATCGATGTGGCGGGCACCAACACCATCACGGCCGATGCCGGTCAGAGCGCTATTGCTGCCAAGAACGGCAACCTTGCCATTACCGGCGACGGCACCCTTAATGCGACGGCCCAGACCGATGTGATTGCGGCGGAAGGCGACGGCAATGCGGGTGGCGATGTGACCATCAGCGGCGCCAACGTCAACGTGACGGCTTCGGGCGCAGTGAACAGTGCGACGGGCATTCGCGCGACGGCCGGCAGCGTGACGATCGATAAGGGCGCCGATGTCAAAATCGAGGCAAAATCGGCGGAAGGATCTTGGCGTCCAACGGTGGGCATCTACGGTATCTTTGCCGATAACCTTCCCAGTAGACACGCTGCTCAGGAAGGCGAGCAGGAAGAACCGGATTATGTCTCCGTGCACGGGGGCGACGTCACGATCGATGCCGCCAACCTGTCGATCAAGACAGCCGATGCCTGGCAGGTTTCCGTGTGCATCAATACGGTCGGTATCAAAAAGAATACCCTCATGAAAATCGTCAACAGAGCCGATGTCGCGCTTTCCGCCGGCAGTGCGGCTTCGCTCTCGGCGGGCATCAGCGCGCGTTCGCAAAGCGGTGCGGTGTGGATGCTTGTCGAGGAGTCGAATCTTACGTCTCGAAGCCTGTCTGCTGCAAACGGCATCGATGCCGTCCGCAATCAAAGTTTTGGAATCATGGCAGAGGCAAACACCGGGTCGGAAACGCCTCGTATCAAGATTCGCAAATCGAAGATTGAGGCCTCGGGCGCGACTGCGGGAATCTATGCGATCAACTGCAACGACGCGACTGCGACGCTGTTCCGTGCCGCGATGATCGATTTACGAGGAAACGCGATGATTACGACTCCGACGGACGGTGCCGTGCGCGATGTGAAAAAGGTTGTCGATACGGGGAAATGGCCGAGCTCCCAGAACGGGCAGGTCGTCGGTGTTGCCGGTTCGTCTGCCATTACGGATATCGTCGGTTCTGCTGAGGTCGCCCATGATGTAGTGATTGATTTTGGAGACGGACAGGAGCCGGAGCCGACGCCCGATCCAGAGCCGACGCCGGAGCCCGATCCCGACCCCATACCCAATCCCGAGCAGAAGCCTGGCCTCAAGTCCGTAGACAAGGACGTAAAGACCACCACGGCGGTCACCAAGACCGTTACGACCAAGACTGCCGCCGGCGCCAAAAACGCTTCCGGTGTTCTGGCTGCCACAGGCGACAACGCTGCGATGGCGGCGGCAGCCCTCGGCATTGCCGGTGCGTCCGTCATCGGCGCCGGCTTCGTCGCGTCCAAGCGCCGCAGCAGCTAGCATTAGCTTTCACAGCCATTTTCATCCGCTGTGTGGGCATAAGTGTCTTCGCGGCAGCTTTTTGTATTTTCGTAGGTAACAGCCTGGGCTCGCATGTACGAACCTAGGCGTACGGGGCCATTTGGCGCATCTTGGTTGTACAGGACCACCGCAAAGGGACAGGCGCCTTTGTAGTGGCGTTAATCCTTCGATTAGGGAGGCCGTTATGAACGGAAGCCACTTTGATAAGCAAACCCAGCGCGAGCGCGCTTGCTCGCTCGTTCACGGTACTTGGCGTTGCGTGGGCGTGAAGATTGCCAGCGTCGGTGCGTGCGCACTCATGATCGTCCAGCTACTGCTGCCGAGCGTGGCGCTCGCGACCGAGTGCGCGGATTCCGCCGCCGCGACGGGCGAGGTTGCCGCGGCTCTGGTGACGCCGGCAGTTGCGGAGGATGCGGCTCCGGCGACCACGCCTGCAACCGACGCTGCTCTGGCGGCACAAACTGTCGCCGAACCTCAGCAGACGACTCCGGCTGACGCCGCCGATGAGTCTAACAATGCGGCACCCGCTGAACAAAACAATCCCAGCGACAACGCCGCCGCGCCGGCAAATGACGCCATTACGTCGCATGGTGTGACCGACGTGACAGATAAGACCGTCGATGGCGTGTTTGCGCCCAATGCGGCCAATATGCTGTGCGAGCAGCCGGTTGATGATTGGCAAACTATCGACGTTATCGAGATTGACGACGCCACCACCATCTTTAGGGCGGGCGATAAACCGGACTTTACGGCAGACACTCCGGCGGGCTCGAACTCCATTCTTCAGTGTGAGTTCTGGACGGGCAGCGATGGCAGTGAAGTGAACTCCGATATATTCTGGGACCGGAAAATCACCAACCACATCGACGCTTTTAAATCTGGTGTGACCTATCGCTATGGCCCGTACTTTAAGCCGGCGTGGGATTTCTTCTTTACGTCTAACATTAAACTGATGGTCAATGGCGTGGAGTGCAGTTATCGGGTGGATAAGGCAAGCGAGCATGCGCCTGTTCCCGGCTTGTTCCGTACGCTATGGCTAATCACCGACCTGACGTTTACGCCCGAGGCTAAGCCGGTCCCGGTCGACCCGGAGATGCCGGCGCCGCAGCCCGAGGTCAAGCCCGAGGTGAAGCCCGAGCAGAAGCCGGGGATCAAACCGGAGGTCAAGCCTGCCGCAACGTCAGCTAAGACGATTACGGTGACCAAAACGGTCGCCAAGGCCGCTCCGGCCGAGAAAGCCGACACCGCCCTGGCCGCCACGGGCGATAGCGCCGCGATGACGGTCGCCGCCCTGGGCATCGCCGGCGTAACCGTTGCCGCGGCAGGCATCGCTGCGACCAAGCGCCGCAAGCGTTAGGTTTTGGCGACGGCGCCCATCCTCGGCTTCAGCACAATCTCAATCTGTAACACCAAGCGGGATATTTAGCCTCTAACTGTTACAGATTGAGATGAACTGTTCGGCCGCCAACCTAACATCTCGATCTATAACACGTAGCGGGATATTTAACCTCTAACTGTTACAGATTGAGACAAAACGACCGGGCAAGTCCCCAACCACCACAAAGGTGCCTGTCCCCATCGTGGTGGTTGGGGCGGCCGGCATAGAAAAAAGTCCCCGCCGGACGTGTGCTCGACGGGGACTTTGCCGTTTGATGGCGAGCGCTGTAGGTGATTACTCGCCCAGCAGGCTCTTGGTGATCGAAGCGGCGGCCTTCTTGCCGGCGCCCATCGCCAGAATGACCGTAGCGGCACCGGTGACGATGTCGCCGCCGGCCCAGATGCGGGGATCGGTGGTCTGGCCGGTCTCCTCGTCGGCGACGATGTAGCCCCACTTGTTGAGCTCCATCTTGCCGCCGATCTTGGCAGCGAAGGGGTTGGCGTTGGTGCCGATAGCCGAGATCGCGACGTCGCAGGGGATCTCCTCGATGGCGCCCTCGATGGGCACCGGGCGACGACGGCCGGACTCGTCAGGCTCGCCGAGCTCCATCTTCTGGACCTTGACGGCGCACACGGAGCCGTCCTCGCCAGCGACAAACTCGAGCGGGGAGACGAGCGGCAGAACCTCGACGCCCTCGGCCTTAGCATGGTGCAGCTCGGCGCGACGGCAGGGCATCTCGTCCTCGGTACGACGGTAGGCGATGATGGCGTGCTCGGCGCCCAGGCGCTTGGCGGTACGGACGGCGTCCATGGCCACGTTGCCGCCGCCAAAGACAACGACGTTCTTGCCGTGCTTGGTGGGGGTGTCGTACTCGGGGAACTTGTTGGCCTTCATCAGGTTCACGCGGGTGAGGTACTCGTTCGCGAAGAAGACGTTGGGCAGGTTCTCGCCGGGGACGTTGAGGAACTTGGGCAGGCCAGCGCCGGTCGCCACGTAGATGGCGTCGAAGCCCTGCTCGAACAGCTCCTCGGCCGTGGCCATGTTGCCCACGACGGAGTTGTACTCAAACTTGACGCCCATGTCCTCCAAGCCGTCGATCTCGCGCTTGACGACTGCCTTGGGCAGGCGGAACTCGGGGATGCCGTAGACCAGCACGCCGCCGCCGGTGAAGAAGGCCTCAAAGACGGTAACGTCAAAGCCGTTACGGGCGAGCTCGCCGGCGCAGGTGATGCCGGACGGGCCGGAGCCGACGACGGCGACCTTCTTGCCGTTCTTGGGGGCCATCTTGGGCGTGGAAGCGAGCTCGGGGCGGTCACCCAGGAAGCGCTCGAGCTGGCCGATGGCCACGGGCTCGGACTTCTTACCACGGATGCACTTGCCCTCGCACTGGTTCTCCTGCGGGCAGACGCGGCCGCAGATGGCGGGAAGCATGGAGTCCTCGCGGATGGTATCGAGAGCGCCGCCGAAGTCCTTCGCGCGGATCTGCTCGATAAAGCGGGGGATGTTGATGTTGACGGGGCAGCCCTCAACACAGAACGGCTTCTTGCAGTTGAGGCAGCGCTCGGCCTCGGCCAGCGCCATCTCTTCGGTGAAGCCCTTGTCGACGGGGCGGAAGTCGCAGGCGCGCTCGGCAGCCGGCTCCTCGTTATCGGGGGTGCGGGGCGACTTCATATCGGCAACGAAACGACCGTTAACTAGTGGCATGCGCAGCTCTTTTCCTCATAAGCCTTGAGGGACTCGCCCTCTTCGGAACGGTAAGCGGCCTGGCGGGCACGAAGGTCATCCCAGTCGACCAGGGTGGCATCGAAGTCGGGGCCGTCGACGCAAGCGAACTTGGTCACGCCGCCCACCTCGACGCGGCAGCAGCCGCACATACCGGTGCCGTCAACCATGATGGGGTTGAGCGACGCGGTGATGGGGGTGTCGTACTTCTGGGCGGTGAGGGTCGAGAACTTCATCATCGGAACGGGGCCGACGCAGAAGACCTGGCTCACGGCCTTGTCCTGCAGCAGGCGCTCCAGCGGAGCGGTGACAACGCCCTGCTCGCCGTAGGAGCCGTCGTCGGTGGTGATGTGGATGTGGTCCTCGTCGAGGAGCTCGCGGAACTGGTCCTCCATGAGCAGGAGGTCCTTGGTGCGGGCGCCCATGATGGCGTGCACCTCGTGGCCGGTCTCGACCAGGTGCTTGGCGACCGGGAAGGCAATTGCCAGGCCGACGCCGCCGCCAATGACGGCGCAGGGGCCCTCGGCCATCTCGGTGGGAACGCCCAGCGGGCCCACGACGTCGCGCAGCGACTCGCCGGCCTCATAGGTGGAAAGCATCTCGGTGGTCTTGCCGATCACCATGAAGATGAACTCGACCCAGCCCTCGTCACCGTTCCAGCCAGCCAGGGTAAACGGGACGCGCTCGCCCGTCTCGTTGGCGCGAACCATGAGGAACTGTCCAGCGTGCGCATGCTTGGCGATTGCAGGCGCCTCGATGCGGAACTTGAACACCTTCTCCGAGAACTGCGTCTTCTCCAGGATCTTATACATAGAACCCCTCTCTTGTTAGGGCGGCCGAACCGTGCCTCCACGGAAATGGACGGCAGCCCGAATAAAACCGTACGCGCACAGGCGTTGTGCAGACATACGGTACGAATTATACCCTCATGGACATGCTGTTTACGTGTGTCTTCGGCGGTTGGGAAAAGGGTTTATCCACTTCGTCCTACCGAATAGGGGCAGGTTTATTTTGGTCAGTTTTATCAGGTAAAACAGCAAAGGGGGCCGGCCTCGGGTTGAGATGAGGTCGGCCCCCTTTGGGGTGCTATGCGTGTATAACGGCGCGCGGTTTATCGTGATGCCGCAACCGGGGCGTTTCCGCAGGTAAAACATGCCAAAATAAACCTGCCCCTAAATGATAGGCTTTAGTGCTTGCCGTTGGCGGAAGCGGCACCGTTTACGTGATCGCGCGCGTAGATTACGCCGTGGACGATGGCCAAACCGGCGGCATCTGCGGCGCGGGCGCAGGTGTCCTGGAAGTCCTCGGCCTCGCGGGCGCGCAGCTGCTTGAGCACATAGTCTGCCACGGCCATCTTGCCGGGAGGGTTGCCGATGCCGGTGCGGATGCGACTAAAGTCTCGGCTGCCCATCTTGTCGATGATGGAGCGCAGGCCGTTGTGGCCGGCGTGGCCGCCGCCCACCTTGACGCGCACATCGCCGGCGGGAATGTCGAGCTCGTCGTGGATTACAAGCAGCTCCTCGGCCTTGATTTTGTACTCGCGGCAGAGCTTGGAGATGGGGCCACCCGAGGTATTCATATACGACTGCGGCTTGACCAGCACGATCTGGCGCTTGCCGCCCTCTTCCTCGGGATCGTTGATATTGATGAGCGCGACCTCGGCGCCTGCCTGGTTTTTCCAGTACGTGACGCCGGCCTGACGGGCCAGCTCGTCGATTGCCTTAAAGCCAGCGTTGTGGCGGGTCTCGGCATACTCATCGCCAGGGTTGCCAAGTCCGGCAACCATGCGAATCTTAAGCGGCTGTGCAGCTGCCATATTTGTCCCTTCGTTACACAAATAGTTCAATCAACGACAAAGGCTACCACGCCCGCCGAAGGCGAGACTTCGTTTCAGCTAAATCCCACCAGACAAAAGCGCGGCCGCGGCAGAGCGAGCCGTCGGAACAGAAGAAACCCCGCGCGACCTTTGCGAAGCAAGGGGGAGCGCGGGGGTTTCTTCTGTTCCGACGGCGATGCGTCGGGTTGCAAGGACGATGCGACTACAGCGCGAAGTCGCCGCCGACGAGCGTGGAGACGGGCTCCTCGTGGTAAACGGCGGAGATAGCCTGGGCGAACTCCTCGGCGACCGAGATGGTCTTGATCTTGCCACCGACCTCGACGGGGATGGCGTCGGTGACGACGCACTCGACGATGGGGGCGTCGTTCAGGCGCTCGATGGCCGGGCCGGAGAAGATGCCGTGGGTGGCGCACACGTAGATGTCGCCGGCGCCCATAGCCTTGAGCTCCTTGACGTTGGCGCACAGGGTGCCAGCGGTGTCGATCATGTCGTCGTTGATGATGCAGGTCTTGC
>ENA-OQDC01001749-OQDC01001749.1-human-gut-metagenome-genome-assembly--contig:-NODE-1749-length-10148-cov-2.241493_pt1 | contig 10148 bp, 8 predicted proteins | sample MGYA00242770_ERZ504601 | MGnify/ENA primary metagenome ERZ504601 (study PRJEB26092, sample SAMD00036305) | human gut metagenome | host: Homo sapiens | study: EMG produced TPA metagenomics assembly of...
GTTTATACGCAGGCACAAAACAAGGACAATATGTTAAGCAAGAAAGAACAAAGTATTGCCGCCATCAGTATGTATGCCGCACGTGGCAATCAGGACAGCCTCAAAGTGATCCTTGCCAGAGGACTTGACTGTGGGCTGACCGTGAGCGAAGAAAAAGAAGTACTTACCCAGCTCTATGCCTATTGCGGCTTTCCACGCAGCATGGGTGCATTGGTTACGCTGATGAATCTCACCAAAGAGCGTGCAGCACAAGGCATAAAGGATGAAGCCGGACGGGAGCCTTCTCCGGTAAAGAGTTCGGATATGTTTGTTGTCGGTGGACAAAACCAGCTGAAACTGTTCGGTCGTCCGGCACTAGGAGAAGTGCTGACATTTGCTCCGGCATTGGACCAATTTCTGAAAGCTCATCTGTTCGGTGACATATTCAGCCGTGACAATCTCGACTGGCGTACCCGTGAACTGTCTACTGTGGCTGCCTTGTCGGTGTTGGACGGCGTGAAGAATGAGTTGAATACTCACATTGCCCATGCCAAGCACAACGGCGTGACACAGGCTCAGATAGACGAAGTACTTATCATGGCGGCACGCTGTCGGAACGGAATGGTGCTTTCTGAATCCGATGAACCGGCAAAGACTTTTCAAACAGATCCGACAATTACTGTCCGTAAGGTCTTTTATAAAAACAGGTATGATATCATGCTTTGCGCCGAAATGTACCTCCCGAAGGATTTCAATGAAGCGCAACACTATGCAGCCCTCATCATCGGACACCCGTTCGGGGCTGTGAAAGAACAGTGTAGCGGACTCTATGCACAGGAAATGGCACGGCGAGGCTACGTGACTCTGGCTTTTGATGCTTCCTATCAAGGCGAAAGTGGAGGAGAACCGCGTCACACGGTATCGCCCGACGCATTGGTGGAAGACTTCAGTGCTTCTGTAGACTGGCTCGGACTACAACCGTTTATTGACCGCAACCGTATCGGTGTGATTGGCATCTGCGGAAGCGGCGGGTTCTCTGTCTGTGCGGCTTCTCTCGACCCCGCATCAAGGCATTGGCAACCGTGAGCATGTATGATATGGGGCGTGCCACCCGTAACGGTTTGGGGGATTCGATGACGGATGAACAAAGACGCAAACTGTTGGATGAAGTTGCCGAACAACGTTGGAAGGAAGCAGAAACGGGAGAAGCACGTATCCGCTTTGGCACACCGGAGAAACTGCTGGGAAATGCCAATGCCGTGCAGAAGGAGTTTTTCGATTACTATCGCAACCCCTTGCGTGGCTATCATCCGCGCTATCAAGGTATACGCTTTACCAGTCAGGCGGCATTGATGAACTTCTATCCGTTTGCCATGATTAAAGAGATTTCACCACGCCCCGTGCTATTCATTGCAGGCGAGCATGCACATTCGCGCTATTTCAGTGAGGATGCCTATCAAGAAGCCAGCGAACCGAAAGAACTGTATATCGTTCCCGGAGCCAATCATGTAGACTTGTATGACCGGATGGATAAGATACCGTTCGAAAAAATTTCGGAATTCTTCTGGTATGCTTTGCGGTAATTCAGATGAAAATGGTAATGCTATCCGTGATTATGATACAGCAAAGCGAATACGCAGGAGGGTAACTTTGCAACAGAAACAATTTAAAGATTATAGTATTTGCAACCAGTTATTACTCAATATTTTGTGAGTTATAAGTCAGAAATATGGGCATAACCTTTAGGGGTACATTCTAAAAGGTGAAGATTTAACCTTTTTATTATTTCTTAACACTCAAAGAGCGGTGGTAGAGGGTATTTTCCCTCTTTTCGGTACTTTATTGATGGTTCGATGTTCCCATCTTTCCACATTGCTTGGCTCGTTCGCACAAGCCACTACAAAGGTACTACAATTTCCAATAAAGGCAAGAGGACAGCAATTCAAATCTATTATTTTTGAGGGAGTGAAATCTGCCGCTTGCCAAATTTCTCTCTGTCGAAAATAATAGTCCTCTGAAAAGAATGAAAACAGCATTGATAAAATTGCCTTATTAAGGGGGGCTATGCTGTTTTATGCTATTATTTCGTCAGTCGTTTATCTCCGTTGCCGGATGCAGTTTTCAGCCAAGCCGATGAATAAGAAAAGGTTTTGGAGCGTTTACTCTCCAACGGAGGACGAAACTGCTCCAAATGGTTTACCGCTTGAACTTTTCGTTTTCTAAAAGAGGTTTGGCAACCTTTGCATCCGACAAAAGGAGATAAATGACCAGATATATAACAGTAGTATTACATTAAGGTAAAGAACAACCATGGTATAGTATTATTGCAATTTAACTATTTAAAGTTTGTTTATAATCAAATCATTTAAAGATTTTTGTCCTTCTATGATTTTTGTATTTGATAAATGTCGTAATTAAATAAAAATATCACGCATAATGACTTTTTCTTTTTTCTAAATTTCTTCAAATGACAAATTATTGTTACCTTTGTAATGTAATGTAGTTAATGGTTGCGCTTATAAAGTCCTTGGAAAGGATTTATGTATAAAAGAGGTAGATGTTTACTCTGTTCTTGCTTGGATTATCAGCATCACTGATATGAAATAACAAAAAAAATATACAATGGCTAAGCGGACGGACAGGCAGGGAAATAGTACAGATTCCCAATCCCCCTCTTTATAATACATTGCGTATAAGATTATTAACTGTCTGGTCTGGGGAATCTACAGAGATTTAACGAATCAAGATGGGAAGAGTCAGTCTTTGTCTTGTCATAATGTTCTTCATCTGTAGTGCTCCAAAAAAATTGATGCACAAGTACAGAATATCAGAGAGAAACAAGATACCATTTCGGCGACTAAATCATTAGAGCATATCAGGCCCGAGAATATCAAGAAGGGACCATTGAATAATGCTTTGGATGTATTGAGTGGTCAGTCTGCCGGTGTGAACGTCACCACTAATGGGACTGACAGGCTCGCTATGCTGAATAGTATCCGTGTGCGTGGTACCACATCCATTATGGGTGGCAATGACCCGTTAGTAATTATTGACGGAGTGACATCTGACATCGCTACGCTATCTACCATATATCCCGCAGACATCGAGAGTTTCACTATTTTGAAGAATGCTACCGAAACGGCAATGTACGGTTCCCGTGGTGCTTCAGGTGTAATTGAGATTAAGACCAAGAAAGGAACGGGGCGAGGTTTCGAAATATCATATGATGGCAACTACGGATTCGAGTCAATGTATAAACATCTGCAAATGCTCAACGGCCCGGAGTATATAGCTACAGCAGAGGCACTTGGATTAGATTACAATAATGGTGGCTACAACACCAATTTTCACGATGTAATTACTCGTACGGGCTTGATACATCAGCATCACTTGGCTTTTAGCGGTGGTTCGGAAAACTCAAACTATCGAGCATCGTTCGGTTTTATGGATCATAATACAATTGTCAAAGTTAACGATTACCGAAATTTAGTGGTAAAACTTGATGCTACACAAAAGGCTTTCGATGGTCGCTTAGTTGGCGATTTTGGTGTATATGGCTACTCGTCAAAGATACACGACATTTTCGATACACGAATGCTGTTTTACTCGGCAGCTGCACAGAATCCTACATATCCAGCAGGAACTGATGTTAATGGCAACTGGGTGAAGAACTCGGCTGCATCACACATCAACCACCCCGGAGCACTCCTCTATGAGAAAAATGACTCCGAAGAACGGAATTTCAATACACATTTGGGGCTGAAATTTAATATCCTTGACAATTTGATATTGTCGGCTTTCGGCTCTTATTCATATTCATCTACGGGAAATGCTCAATTTTGTCCTACATGGGTGTGGGCGCAAGGCAATGTTTATCGTGGAGAGTTCAAGGGTGAAGACTACTTTACAAATGTGTCCCTCTCATATAACAATGCTTGGGGAGACTCACACCTTGATGCTGTTGTTGGCGCAGAATATCTTAAACAGGTAAGGACTGGTTTATGGGTGCAGGCAAAAGGAATAACAACAAATGATTTCTCCTATAATAACATCGGAGCAACATCATCGCGTCCTTTCGGTGGTACGAGCAGTAGCTATGAAGACCCGTCACTTGCTTCAATAATGGGTAGTGTCACATATAGTTACAAGGATAGATATTCTATTGCGGCAGCACTCCGTGGAGATGGCTCTTCAATGGTAAGCGATAACAATACTTTCGGATTCTTCCCATCAGTATCACTGGGTTGGGATGTAAAAAAAGAAGGCTTCCTCTCTGATACTGACTTTATAACAATGTTGAAACTAAGAACCGGATATGGTCGGTCAGGAAATCTTGGAGGTATAACATCCTATACAACACTTAATACCGTAAAGGAGAATGGTATCGTATCCATCAACGGTGCACCTACCGTAACAATGGGAAGTATACGCAACACGAATCCGGACCTTAAGTGGGAGACTCGTTCAACATTTAATATCGGTTTTGACTTAGGTATATGGGATAATCGGTTGATGCTTACCTCGGAATTATATTACTCAAAGACAACGGATATGCTCTATGAGTATGATGTTCCCGTTCCGACCTTTGCGTTCGATAAACTGATGGCAAATATCGGCTCGATGTCTAACCAGGGTGTCGAACTAGGAATCTCGGTAGTTCCCATTCAACGAAAGGATATGGAGATGAATATCAACTTCAATATGTCCTACCAGAAGAATAAGTTACTTTCGCTTAGTGGAGAGTATAATGGTATGCATATGACAGCTTCAGATATTACTCCGATTGGCTCGCTTTATGGTGCAGGTCAGAACGGTGGAGACAATAATGTAGTATATCAGATTGTAGGTCAGCCATTGGGGGTATTCTATCTACCTCACTGCAAAGGGCTTAAAGAAAATGAACTTGGTGGCTACAGTTACGATATTGAAGATTTGAATGATGATGGCGAGATTGATTTTAGCGATGGCGGAGACAGGTATATAGCAGGTCAGGCAACCCCCAAGGTAACTATTGGATCAAACATCAGTTTCCGTTACAAGTCCTTTGATATTGCCATGCAGATAAATGGTGCTTTCGGTCATAAGATATTCAATGGCACGGGCTTGGCTTATACCAATATGTCTATATTCCCTGACTACAATGTATTGAAGGGTGCTCCTGAAAAAAATATTATTGATCAGAATGTTTCAGACTATTGGTTGGAAAAAGGTGACTATGTAAATATTGAACATATTACCATAGGCTACAATATTCCAATGAAATCCAAGGCTGTGAAGTCATTGCGTCTTTCGGCAGGCATTAGCAACCTTGCAACAATCACAGGCTATAGCGGTCTTACTCCAATGATAAACAGTTATGTAGTAAGCAACACTTTGGGCATTGACGACAAACGCACCTATCCTTTATATCGTACCTATTCGTTAGGTCTTAGTAATTCAATTCTAACCGCTTACAGTTATGAAAAGATATATAAACATATTGATGGTTGCTTTGGCAACGATGATGACCTCTTGTCTTACTGAAGACCCTAGAGATCAACTTTATGAAGAAGACATTTACAACAATGCCAACAACATATATATTAATGCAGTGGCTGTGCTCTACAATTACATTGGTGGCAGTGCAGACAGTGAGGGTTTACAGGGGACCTGTCGTGGGATTTATGACTATAACACACTTACTACAGACGAAGCCATGATACCTATTCGTGGTGGCGACTGGTACGATGGAGGTTTGTGGACGAATATGTATCAGCATAAGTGGAGTCCTAATGATTTACCACTCTACAATACTTGGAAATACCTCTACAAGGTTGTTGTGTTATCGAACAAATCTCTGCATATCATCGATAAGTATAGCCATAACCTATCTGAGGAGCAGAGAGTGGCCTACGAAGCTGAGGTGCGAGCTCTGAGAGCACTTTTCTACTACTACATTATGGATATGTATGGCAGAGTGCCCATCGTAACATCCTATGAACAACCGCAGGATGAAGTTGTGCAGAGCGAGCGTAGCGAGGTTTTCCGTTTTATCGTGAATGAGTTGCAGGAGGTTGCCGAGTTGTTGCCAAATGAGCGTAGTAATAAGATGGGTAACTACTATGGTCGTATAACAACACCTGTAGCTAATTTCCTTTTGGCTAAGTTGGCTCTTAATGCCGAGATATATTGTGATGATAATTGGACTGATGGCGTTCCACGGAACGGTAAAGAGATATTTTTCACCGTCGATGGTGAGAAACTCAACGCTTGGCAGACCTGTATCAAATATTGCAATAAACTTGCCGAGGTAGGTTATCGGTTGGAGGACGATTATAGCTATAATTTCTCTGTGCATAACGAGAACTCCAACGAAAACATATTCACCATTCCGTTGGATAAGAACCTCTATGCTGCGCAGTTCTGGTATCTCTTCCGATCACGACACTACAACCATGGCGGTGCGTTGGGTGGCTCATCGGAAAATGGTACCAGTGCCAATATCTCAACAGTCTTAGCCAACGGATACGGCACAGATGATGTAGATGCTCGCTTTGAAAAGAACTTCTATGCCGGCATCGTAGAGGTTGATGGAAAGCCTGTAATGATGGACAATGGACAGCAGTTGGAGTATTCCCATTGGAGCTAAAGTTGAATCTTACGGGAAGCTCCTATGTCAAGACAGCTGGTGCTCGTATGGCAAAATATGAGGTTGATAGGACCTCACATTCCGACGGTAGACAACCGGATAACGACATCGTGCTATTCCGCTATGCCGATGCTCTCCTGATGAAGTCCGAGGCAAAGGTACGTAATGGTGAGGATGGCTCGTTGGAGTTGAACGAAGTCCGAGGTCGTGTTGGTATGCCATATCGAGAAGCTACGCTTGAGAACATATTGAAAGAGCGTTTGTTGGAGTTAGTATGGGAAGGCTGGCGACGACAAGATATGGTGCGTTTTGGAGTTTATCACAAATCATACGATCAGCGAGTCCAACTGGCTGATGAGAAAAATGGGTATACCACAGATTTTCCTATTCCACAAAAAAGTATAGACTTGAACCCAAAATTGAAACAAAATGTTGGATATAAATAACTTTAGCCTATGAGTATTCAATTTGACATTGCAAAACAGATTATAGCTGAAACATGCCCTAATCGCAAACTTAAGTTGGAGAATATTCGCCATTTTTGCAGATATTATTCAGCCTAAGAAATATCAAAAAGGTGATATAATTCTAAATGAAGGTGATATCTGTAATTGCCTATTTTATATAGAAAAGGGATTTATTAGACAGCACTACCTAAAGCATGATAAGGATGTGATAGAACATTTAGCATGTGAAAAAGATGTTGTCTGGTGTATTGACAGCTATTTTAACCGAGAGCCAACACATCTTATGATGGATGCTGTAGAAAACAGTGTTTTATGGGAAATTCCGCGTGATATAATGGAAGAACTTTCTGATGCTAATGGTGATATAGCTTATCTATATCGGAGTTTTTTTGAAAATTCCTTAATGTTATCACAATTAAAGGCTGACATTTTACGTTTCGAATCAGCAAATGACAGATACGCTAGATTACAGCAACATTTTCCTGAAATAACTAGAAGAGCACCTTTGACAATGATTGCTTCATATCTTCAGATGACATTGGAAACATTAAGCAGAGTACGTGCATCAATAGCTAATGCTGAGAGCAAATAAAGCAAACTAACTATTAGGACTTAACTAACATCAAAAACAGGTCAGGATATAGCGTCCTGACCTGTTTCTTTAATAAACTTAAAAGCTATGGATTAATGAGATGTTAGTCATCGTCATCATCATCGAATTCATCCTCATCGTCGTCATCATCATATTCTATTGCTTCACTTTCTTCAATAATGTTACTAAAAGCTCCTGTTAAATCAAAATGATAGTTCTTTTTATTGTTAGAATATGGAAAAATAAAGAAGGAAGAGCCAACTTTGAACAAGGTAACGTTCGTAAACGGTGTGCAGATTAAAAACAAAAGTGGAAAGCACTGATGTGGGATAAATTTTATCTATTATGGTAAGATTAATCAAAACAGAGGCAGTCATAAGTGTACTGATGGGGCATTTATAAAGAAATTATTGTTTATCTTGCTGTTTGTCGGGGTACTGATTGCTCCGGCAAACGCACAAAACGAAAAGAATATGTATTCGTACAAGAAAATTGGCAACAAGTATATTGTCAGCATTAACAATCATACTGAAATTGTGAAAGCCCTGAATGCATTTCTGCAAGGAGAAAGGAATTCTGTCGGGTTCTATCAACGGGATTGGTGCTATCGGAGAGCTGACCCTCCGTTTCTTCAATCCCAAGACAAAAGCATATGATGATAAGACATTCCGGGAGCAAATGGAAATATCCAACCTTACAGGGAATATATCATCTATGAATGAGCAGGTATATCTTCATTTGCATATAACCGTCGGCAGGAGCGACTATTCCGCTTTAGCCGGACATCTACTTTCCGCAATACAGAATGGTGCAGGGGAGTTCGTGGTGGAAGATTATAGCGAGCGGATAAGTCGCACATATAATCCGGATTTAGGACTGAATATATACGATTTTGAAAGATAGTTGCCTATAAATATCGACTTGGAATACAGGATAATACATCATTCAGCTTAGATAATATATATCAAAAAAAGTTTATCAATTCTGTCACGTTAACTTTGCAACAGAAATAATTTAAAGACTATCAAATATGGATAAAGACAAGGATATGAGCCGCCGGAGATTCCTTAAAATGGCGGCATTGACAGGAGCTGCCATGTGTGTCGGGCCTACCTTGAACAAGGTAACGGCAGCAGAACGGGTATGGATGGGGAAACAACAAGTTGCAAACAACATCCCTGCAGGCATGGCGGCGGTGCGCACTCGGCGAACATTGGGACACGGAAATACGGCATTCACTGTTTCTGCAATGGGATATGGCTGTATGGGCTTGAACCATAACCACAGCCAGTACCCGAGCAGGGAAAAAGAAATCGCCCTGGTGCATGAAGCTGTTGAACGTGGGGTGACCCTTTTCGATACAGCCGAAAGCTACGGCTACCACATCAATGAAAAATTGGTCGGCGAAGCCTTGAAAGGATATACCGACCGGGTATTTGTGTCATCGAAGTTCGGACATAAGTTTGTAAACGGTGTGCAGATTAAAACCGAAGAGGACAGCACTCCGGCCAACATCCGCCGGGTTTGTGAAAACTCGTTGCGCAATCTCGGAGTTGAAACATTGGGCATGTTCTACCAGCACCGCATAGACCCGAACACACCGATTGAAGCGGTGGCTGAAACATGCAGCAAACTCATCAAGGAAGGTAAAATCCTGCATTGGGGCATGTGTGAAGTAAACGTTGATACCATCCGCCGTGCGCACAAGATATGTCCGGTTACGGCAATTCAAAGCGAATATCACTTGATGCACCGCATGGTAGAGACGAACGGAGTGTTGGAGCTGTGCGAGGATTTGGGCATCGGTTTCGTTCCATACAGTCCGCTGAACCGTGGTTTTTTTGGGCGGTATGATCAATGAATATACCAAGTTTGATGTTACCAACGACAACCGGCAGACCTTGCCACGCTTCCAGCCCGAAGCCATACGCGCCAACTATCGTATTGTGGAAGTTCTTAACGCTTTCGGCCGTACAAGAGGCATTACCCCGGCACAGATAGCTTTGGCCTGGCTGATGAACAAGAAGCCTTTTATCGTGCCTATTCCGGGCACCACCAAACTCTCTCATCTGGAAGAGAACCTTCGTGCCTGCGACATCCGTTTCACGGCAGAAGAGATAGAAGAACTGGAAACAGCCGTAGCTGCCATTCCTGTGGTGGGTAGCCGCTACGATGCCTTGCAGGAGTCTAAAATCCCAAAATAATCCGTGTATGAAGAAACAGATATTTTACATGACGTTCATCGCTTTACTGTCGGGCTGTAATTGTTACAAAGGGAATATTCTGCAAATAGAGGAACAAGGCAGTTTTGCCGTAGGTGGCACCGTACTGACCGATTCATTGGGACACAAATACCACGGCGACCATGCTTATGTATTTTATCAGAAACCGGTTGATGCACGGAAATATCCGCTTGTTTTTGCACATGGTGTCGGCCAGTTTTCCAAAACATGGGAGACCACTCCTGACGGACGCGAAGGGT
>ENA-OQDC01001750-OQDC01001750.1-human-gut-metagenome-genome-assembly--contig:-NODE-1750-length-10137-cov-2.303696_pt1 | contig 10137 bp, 12 predicted proteins | sample MGYA00242770_ERZ504601 | MGnify/ENA primary metagenome ERZ504601 (study PRJEB26092, sample SAMD00036305) | human gut metagenome | host: Homo sapiens | study: EMG produced TPA metagenomics assembly of...
AAGAGAAAAGAATACATCGGAGTTCTGGAGAGAAAGTCTCTGCGCTTGAAAGTGCTGATCGAGGATCTGTTTGAGATCAGTAAGGCAACCAGCAGAACGGTAACACTTCATTATATGAAAGTTGACATTGTAGATTTGCTAAAACAGGTAGGTTTGGAGTATGATAGTAATATCAGAAATGCAAATCTGGAAATGAAGTGGAATCTGCCGGAGCATAAGATCGTACTATGGTTGGACAGCCAGAAAAACATATCGTATTTTCGAGAATATGATCGTAAATATCACGAAGTATGCAATGCCGCATACGCGTGTGTATATTGATATGAAAGAGACAGAACAGGATGTGCGGATCTCAATGAAGAATGTGTCTTCTGCGGAACTGAATTTCAATACAGATGAGATTACAGACCGTTTTGTAAGAGGGGATGTTTCGAGAAATACCGAGGGAAGCGGACTTGGTCTGGCGATTGTAAAGAGCTTTGTAGAATTACAGCACGGCACTCTGCAGATCTCCACGGAAGCAGATTTGTTTAAAGCAGAAATTGTGTTTCCAAAGAGACAGGAGGTACCGGATGGAGAAAATGAAACAGGAATCTAAAGTGAAAAAGCCGCTGAAGATCTGGCAGGGTGTACTCACCCTGCTGGTCTCTGCGATTATTTTGTTTGTGGCAGCACCGATATTGCTGTCCCCGTTTGGCATGTATGGAAGTTTGCTAGGAGAGCTTCTTCTGCTTGGGGTGGCAGTGGGGGCTGTCCTTTTGTTTCGCGGGGATCTGCGGGAGGTGTTTCCGCTTAAGAAACCTCATTTTTCGGGGATTGCAGGCACAATTCTGATCTGGGTAGGGACGTTTTTGTGTGAAATGGTACTGCTTTTGATCTTGAGTCTGTTTTTCCCCGAGCAGATTCTGGAGGTTAATGACGGGCTGTCATCGTCCATTGCCGCAGGTCCGTTTCTGCTGTCCTTTGTTACAGTAGCAATTTCACCGGCAATCTGTGAAGAGGCTCTGTTTCGGGGAACATTTGTCAGCAGTCTGAGAGGAAGGCTTGGAAAATGGGCAGTACTGTTGATCAGTGGCTGCATTTTCGGGATGTTCCACGGAGATGTTTTTCGATTTTTTCCGACGGCGATCGGTGGGGTTGATGATGGGATATCTGTTGTGGGAAACCGGAAACATGTGTTATAACATGCTGTTTCATTTTATTAACAATGCACTTCCTGTTATTTTACTTTATGCCATGCAGGGAGTGTATTCCAGGATGGAGCTGTATATGGAGGTACAGACACTTGCGCAGGGTGCTCAGGATATGCTTCCGGCAGTGGGGATGTACCTGATGATGGCTTCTGCGGCTCCCGGGGCGATCTATATCGGGAAATTATCTGATTCATGCAAAAACACCTGGGTATCGCACGAAATTATTCCCGTCAGGCAAACCGGGACTGGTAATCGGTCTGATTCTTGGGTCTTTGATTTTTATTTGCAGCGGGAGTGCTTGCTTTTTTTGATTTCAATCGTGAGAATGTTATAAATCGCAGATTGACAGAGCAAAGAAAAATGTTTATAATTGTACTAACAATATAATACAATTCTATAAGGAGAATGCGTATGAGATATGAAATCGTAGGAGAAACATTACCGGCAGTGATCTGTACTTTAGAAGAAGGAGAAACGATGATCACAGAGAAGGGAGCCATGAGCTGGATGTCCCCGAATATGAAGATGGAGACGAGTACCAACGGCGGGATCGGCAAAGCATTCGGGAGGATGTTTTCCGGAGAGTCGATTTTCCAGAACACGTACACTGCAAAAGGCGGTCACGGAATGATCGCGTTTGCATCCAGTTTTCCGGGAAAGATCGTTGCACATGAGGTTGCGCCCGGGAGAGAAATCGTAGTACAGAAGTCTGGTTTTCTGGCAGCAGAATCCGGCGTGGATTTGTCGATCTTCTTCCAGAAGCGGATCGGTTCCGGAATTTTCGGCGGAGAGGGATTTATCATGCAGAAGCTTTCCGGACGCGGTATGGCATTTCTGGAATTTGACGGTCATGTGGTAGAGTATGAGCTGCAGCCGGGGCAGCAGATTGTGGTGGATACCGGATATCTGGCTGCAATGGATGCGACCTGCAGCATGGAGATTCAGAGTGTGCCGGGTGTGAAGAATATGCTGTTCGGCGGAGAAGGGGTATTCAACACGGTCATCAGTGGACCGGGACATATCTGGCTGCAGACGATGCCGATTTCAAATGTGGCAGGAGTGCTGGCACCATTTTTGCCGGTGGCGAAGTAAGGTGGCAATATAAATGAACTTTTCATAACGAAGAACAAAGAACAATATAAAAACTGTCGGCAGATGTGGTGTCGGCAGTTTTTATATTGTATGGAAATGTCAGGTGGTATGTAGATTTTTACGAAATTTTTTGGGTGTAATTCCATGAAATTCCTGAAACACTCGTATGAAATGACTGCAGTCGCAAAAGCCGGTTTCCTGGCTGATGTAGGAAAGGTCGAAATCAGTGAAACGAAGAAGATCTTCTGCTTTTTGGATTCGCACCATTTTGATAAAATGCCCGCAGGTCTGCCCGTAGTATTCTTTAAATTTTGCGGAAAAGTGAGAATAGCTCATGTGAAAATTCTGTGCTAGAGTTTCGATACAAATGGGTTCTTGATAGTGTTGAAAAATATATTCTGCCACTGCGGAAAATATTTCGTTCTGAGAGTGCTGCAATGCATTACTTGTAATTGAAAATCCCTGTTTTTCCCAAAGTTTGAGCAACTCTGTGATAAGGATACAATAATATGAGTGAGCGAGAATGTCGTAACCAAAGGTTTTTTCTGTAACGATTTGGATCATTGTATCAAACAGGGAATGTAAGGGAATATGCTCCAGCTCGGATTTTTGAAAAAAGCAGGAAAAGCGCTTGTCAGTATCAATCATATGAAGCAGTGTGGAAATGGAAGGGAGACTGCTTCCCGGAATATTTAGATGTACGGGATCAAATTTCAGCACCTGATATTGAAGGGGAAACGGACCTGCAGCATAAATGGCATGAGGTGTCTGCGGGTGGAAAACAATCAGATCTCCGGGTTCCAGAACATAATTGTCTGTATCGGTTTCGATATAGGCAGTTCCTTTCAAAATATACAGAATTTCCATAAAATAATGCCAGTGCGGAGAAACCGGGAAGTTGTTTTTTTGAGCGTCAAAAAAGAAAGCTTCATAAGGATTGTTTAACGTATCAGAGTATTCGAAAATGGGGTTCATGTCCTCCTCCTTTGTGAAAAAAACAGTAAGATGCAAATGCTGGTTAATCATAGATTTATACAATTTTTTGCGAGAATCATTATATCATGCATAAAGGGAATATGCTATACTTTCGGGGAATTTAAAGGAAGGGGATTGCGTATATGAAGTTTATAAAAGGAATTACATTTGCTCCGTTTTACAGGAAAAATACATTGAATACAGAGCAGGCAAGAGAAAGCTTTGATTATATGATAGAGAATACGGGAGCAGATTTTGTGATACTGGCACCGGGAGGACTGCAGGATACAGCACATTCAGAAGAGATTTGTTATAGTTCCAATGCTACTTTTTCGGATGAGGAACTGGCAGATATGATCTGTTATGCAAAGAAAAAAGGAGTCAGAGTCGGATTAAAGCCTACCGTGAATTGTAAAAATGGAGAATGGAGAGCATATATCAGCTTTTTTGAACATGATGTACCGTGTGAGTCAAAATGGGGAAACTGGTTTTCGTCCTACACAAAATTTCAGACGCATTATGCGGAGATTGCACAAAAAGAAGAATGCGATATGTTAATCGCAGGGTGTGAAATGGTGATGTCAGAACATCGAGAGAAGGAGTGGCGGGAAGTGATTGCCGCAATCAGAGAGTGTTACGATGGGACAGTATCATACAATACGGATAAGTATCAGGAAGACCGGGTTAAATGGTGGGATTGTGTAGATGTGATTTCATCCAGCGGCTATTATCCGATTCAGGACTGGGAGCAGGAACTGGATCGGATCGAGGCTGTAGTAAAAGCTTATCATAAACCGTTTTTCTTTGCAGAAGCAGGATGTATGTCCAGAACAGGATCAAAACACGTTCCGAATAACTGGGGGATTGAAGGAAAGTTACGGTTAGAGGAACAGGTGGAGTGGTATACAACTATGTTTGAGTCATGCAGAAAAAGAGAGTGGATGCAAGGGTATGGTTTGTGGGAATGGGCGCCTGCAGTACCATCAGCAAAACAGGCATATAAGGATGACAGTTATCAAATCTGCCAGAAGCCGGTACAGGAGATTATAAAGAAGTATTATAAGGAATAGACGGGAAGAAGCAATGGGAAGAGAAAATGAAAAAAGTAATATAACACAAATGTTTCGAGAAAACAAAGGTCACAGTTTAAAGACATTGCTGCTTTTGTTTCGCGGGCGGTATCTGGCGCTGTTTGGATCAATTTTCTTTTTTGTAATCAAGCATTCTCCTACGTGGGTGCTGCCAATCGTCACAGCAAATATTATCAATGCAGTGACAGATAAAGAGGGGGATATTGTGCGGATTTTGACTGTGAATACGATTTTAATGCTCGTATTTCTTGTCCAGAATGTAGCAACAAATTATATTCATACCTGGCTCTATGCGAAAAGTGTAAGAGGTGTGGAAAAGGAGTTAAGAGAGGCTTTGATTGTAAAGCTACAGCAGCTTTCGATCACGTATCATAAAGAAATGCAGTCCGGAAGGCTTCAGTCCAAAATTATGAGGGATGTGGAACAGGTTCAGACACTGGCGTCTCAGATTTTTATCTCTTTGATTACGATTATTTTGAATATTGTAGTGTCATTTGGGGTGGTTATTTATAAAAGCAAGATTGTATTTCTGTTTTTTGTATGTACGATTCCGGTGGCAGTTTTAATCATTGTAGGATTTAAGGGAAAAATAAAAAGTCACAACAGGGAATTTAGAGAGGAAATGGAAGAAACATCTGCGAAAGTGATGGAGATGGTGGAAATGATCCCTGTTACAAAAGCGCATGCAATGGAAGATAAGGAAACAGAAAAAATGGAACGGCAGTTGACAAGAATTGCTCAAAAAGGGTTAAAGCTGGACATGGTCCAGACCTATTTTTCATCGATCAGCTGGGTGGCATTTCAGATTTTTCAGGTGTTCTGTCTGGTGTTTACTGCTTACATGGCGTGGAAAGAGTTGATTCAAATCGGAGATATTATGCTGTATCAGACCTATTTTTCATCTATTGTTGCACAGATTGCAAATGTGATGGCATTGCTTCCGATTATTTCCAAAGGGTTGGAATCAGTTGAGTCGATAGGAGAAGTGCTGTGTGCAAATGATATTGAAGATAACTGGAAAAAAATGAGAAGGTAAAAGAAGTAGAAGGAGAAATTGAATTTGATGAAGTTTCGTTTTCTTACAGAGGGGAAGAAAAGAAAATACTAAATGATTTAAACTTGAAGATACGAAAAGGAGAAACAGTTGCATTTGTAGGAGGTTCTGGATCAGGAAAGACGACGATTTTGAATCTGGCAATTGGTTTTCTGAAAGCAGACAGTGGTCAGGTACGGATTGATGGAAAAAATCTAATGGAAGTGAATCTGCAGAGCTATAGAGAACACATCGCGGTTGTGCCTCAGCAGTCCATTTTATTTTCGGGAACGATTCGAGACAACATAACATATGGAACAGAAGGGATTCCGGATGAAAAACTCTGGGAGATCGTCCGGGCAGCAAATTTGGAGGATGTGATCAAGAAAATGCCGGATGGATTGGATACGATGATAACAGAGCATGGGGATAATTTATCAGGAGGTCAGAAACAGAGAATTTCAATTGCCCGGGCATTTGTGCGAAATCCGAAAATTTTGATTCTGGATGAAGCGACTTCTGCTCTGGACAGTGTTTCAGAAAAGAAGATTCAGGATTCCATCCAGAGATTGGTGAGAGATCGAACCACGTTAATTGTCGCACATCGATTGTCTACGATAAAAAATGCAGATAAGATTGCAGTGATTGGAAATGGTGGAGTGTTAGAGTATGGAAATTACGAAGAGTTGATGGAACAAAAAGGGGAGTTTTATCATCTTAAAAAATTACAGAGTTGACAAAAGTGATAAAAAAAGATTAAAATTATAATTAAATAAGGTTAAAATCAAGTTAAAAAAGAGAAGGTGATGTGAATGAGAGTTGTGTTTGATGAAAAAAATAAGGTATTTTTGCTTCATACACAAAATACTACATATGCAATTGCGGTGACTGAAGATAAGTATGTGAACCATTTATATTATGGAAAAAAACTGGAAGATACGGATATCCGATATTTGCTTCGAGAGGATGAGGCTCCGTTTACTCCGGGGGTGAATCGAAGAGAAAAGAATTCTTATCTGGATTTTGCTCCGATGGAGTATCCGGAAAGTGGAATGGGAGATTACAGAGAAAGTGCGATCTGTGTCAGAAGTATGTCCGGTTACAGAGCAAGCGAATTGATTTATGAAGGATATGAGATCAAGAAAGGAAAGCCAAAACTTCCGGGACTTCCTGCAACATGGGGAAATGAGGAGGATTGTATCACACTGAGTCTTTTGACAAGGGATCCTGTTCTGGGAATGAAGGTGGTGCTTCGGTATTCTGTCTTTCGGAATCAGGATGCCATAGCAAGATCTGCGACAATCTGCAATGAGGGAAAAGAGGCATTTTATCTGGAAAAAGTACTTAGTGCCAGTCTGGATATGGATGACAGAAACTTTGAAGTAATGGGGTTGTTCGGTTCGTGGGCAAGAGAGCGGCATATTCAGAGAACACCTTTAGGATATGGAAGACAGAATATTGCATCCTTTAAAGGGGAGTCAAGTCATCAGGAAAGTCCGTTCATGGCTCTGGTAACTCCAGAAACGAATCAGGATGTGGGAGAAGTTTATGCAATGAATTTTGTGTATTCCGGAAATTTTATCGCACAGGCGGAAAAAAGTCAATTTGATTCTGTGCGTATGATGATGGGGATTCATCCGGAAGGATTTACGTGGAAATTGGAACCGGAGGAGTGTTTTACGGCTCCGGAAGTGATTCTTGTCTATTCTGGGGAAGGTCTTGGAAAGATGACGAGGACCTACCATGATCTGTATCGGAATCACCTGATTCGCAGTCCGTACTTGCACCGGGAACGTCCAATCCTGATTAACAACTGGGAAGCAACGTATTTTGAATTTGATGATAAGAAACTTCTGGACATTGCACGTGAAGCGTCCAAACTCGGAATTGAGATGCTGGTGATGGATGATGGGTGGTTCGGAAAAAGAAACAGTGATGACAGCTCTCTTGGAGACTGGGTAGTGAATGAAGAAAAAAATAAACGGAGGTCTTCATAAGCTGGCAGAGGATGTAAAGAAAACAGGGATGAAGTTTGGAATCTGGGTGGAGCCGGAAATGATTTCTCCTGATTCAGATTTATATAAAGAACATCCGGACTGGGCGATTCAGATTCCGGGCAGAGAGATTACACAGAGCCGCGCTCAGTATGTATTGGATTTGTCCAGAGATGAGGTGGTGGATGAAGTCTATGAAAAGATTGCTGACGTATTAAAAAGCGCTGATATCGCTTATGTAAAATGGGATATGAACCGTCAGTTGACGAACGATGGGGAGTTGTGGACTTCCGGCAGACAGGCAGGGGGAACTGTACCATCGCTATGTGTTGGGAGTCTATAAAATGCAGGAGCGGCTTTTGCAAGATTTTCCAGAATTGCTTTTGGAAAATTGTTCAGGCGGCGGTGCGAGATTTGATGCGGGAATGCTGTACTACAGCCCGCAGATATGGTGTTCTGATGATACAGATGCAGTGGAAAGGCTGGCAATTCAGGAGGGAACAGCGATGGTATATCCTGTTTCAACAATAGGAGCTCATGTCAGTGTTTGTCCAAATCATACAGTTGGAAGGATAACGCCGTTTGAAACAAGAGGAAATGTTGCGCTTCTGGGAACGTTTGGATATGAGTTGGATATTACCAAACTGTCGGCAGAGGAAAAAGAACTTGTAAAAAAACAGACCGCAGATTATCATAAATACAATGAGCTGATTCGCGAAGGAGATTATTATCGACTTGCATCGATTGCGGAAAACGGACGTTATGACAGTTGGATGATTGTGGAAAAAACGAAAAAGAAAGCGCTTGTATTTTATGTGCAGGGAATGGCTGCGGCGAATGGAAAGAGCAGATTCGTGAAAAATTAAAAGGTCTCAAGGCACAGAGTCGTTACAGAATAGATGGAAAAGAATACAGCGGCTCCGTGTTGATGCAGGCGGGGCTTAAAGTAGCGCAGGAATTTGGAGATTTTAAGAGCAGGATATTCCTTGTTGAAGAGAATGTTGATTGAAAGGGGAGCTATGGGTCAGGAAAAAAGAAGTAAAGCTGGAAGATATTGCGGACAGCCTGGGAGTTAGTATCGTAACCGTCTCGAATGCACTGAAAGGGAAAGAAAGGGGTGTCAGTGAAGGGCTGCGAAACAGAATCAAAGAGGCTGCGCAGAGAATGGGATATAAAACACCGGTTTATGAAGAGAAGAAAAGGCGAGGTCTCATATTATAGGGGTTCTGGTTGCAGAGCGCTATGTGAAGGAATTTCCGTCCTTTTTATATGGAGATATATCGCAGAGTTGCACAGGAGACTGCCCAAAAGGGGGCATGTGACTGTTCTGGAGGTGGTTACCTGTGAAAAAGAAAACTTGAGTGCAGATGCGATGGTGTTTTTAGAACAGTCCATGGATGGGCTGATTGTGATTGGAGAATTGTATCAGGAATATATGAAAATGCTGCGCAAAGTGAGCCGCATTCCAATTGTGTGTGTGGATTATTACGATGTTTACGATGATATGGATTACATTATAACGGATGGATTTGGCGGTATGGAGCAGATGACCAGACTGCTCTTAAAGGAAGGATATCGAGATTTGATTTTTGTGGGCAGTCCGAATGCGACCAAGAATATTACAGACCGATATTTTGGGTATTGCAAAGCAATGCAAAGGGCAGGCATGGAAGAAGAGCAGTTTCGGTTCGTTGCGGACAGGGAATGTGGAAAAGGGAATTACCGGCTGGAGATTGAATTGCCGGAAAAACTGCCACAGGGATTTGTCTGCAATTGCGATAAAACGGCAGTGCTGCTGCTTGAAAGACTGAAAGAGCGGGGGGTACGTGTTCCGGAAGATGTTTCTGTTGTAAGTTTTGATAATTATTATCCGCAGGTTCAGGATGGAGTAAAATTGTGTACGTATGAAAATGATGAGAAAGTAATTGCAAGGATCAGCGTCAGCACGCTTTTGAAAAGAATTGAGGGAAAAAGCAGGCCGGAAGGTGTAAGAATCGTGGAAGGCAGGATCGTGCCCGGAAATACAGTGAGATTCAGGGGGGACTGTTGATATGGCAGAAGTGAAGTTAAAAGATATCGCACAGGCGGCAGGTGTAAGTACGGTGACAGTATCCAATGCGCTTTCCGGAAAGCGGGGGGTAAGCAATGATGTCCGTGAAAAGATCGAGGAAATAGCAAGGAATATGGGATATGATTTTTCCAGATATGAGAAAAAAGAAGGGGGCTATCGCATCGGAGTGATCGCTTCCGAAATGTATATGGAAATGGGAACCTCTTTTTACTGGGCCATGTATCAGCAGGTTGTGTATGCTGCGTCCAAAAGCCGGAGCCAGACGATGCTGGAGATTCTGGATACAGATATGCAGAGGCGGGATGAGCTGCCGAAACTGATGCGGGAAAAGATGATCGATGGATTGATCGTTATTGGATGGCATTTCAAGTCATATGTGGAAAATCTGGTAAAAAAATCTGAAATTCCGATTTTACTTCTGGATTTTCAGATAAAAGGGCTTAAGTGTGACGCAGTAATGTCGGGAAATTATATTGGAATGTATAAGATGACACACTATCTTTTGGAAAAGGACATCGGGATATCGCGTTTGTGGGATCGGTGTATGCCAATGAAAATATTATGGATCGTTATTATGGATATCGGAAAGGTCTGGAAGAAGCGGGAATACCGTTTCGAAAAGAATGGGTTCTGGAGGATCGAGATCTGATTGTCGGCGATATGCGGGTGGAACTTCCGGATAATATGC
>ENA-OQDC01001751-OQDC01001751.1-human-gut-metagenome-genome-assembly--contig:-NODE-1751-length-10132-cov-1.758121_pt1 | contig 10132 bp, 12 predicted proteins | sample MGYA00242770_ERZ504601 | MGnify/ENA primary metagenome ERZ504601 (study PRJEB26092, sample SAMD00036305) | human gut metagenome | host: Homo sapiens | study: EMG produced TPA metagenomics assembly of...
GATACGAGGTGGCGTATGCAGATGTCATCGCGGTGAATTGCATCGACATCTGCGACAAGCGCAATGCCAAAGCCCTGCGCCACGAGGGAGGCGATGCCGTTCTCATCGGGTGACTCACATATGAAGTTTGGCGATACATCATGCTTCTTGAAAAAGCTTCTGGTGTACTTGCCAAGGCCTGAGTGTCTGGCATAGCCGAGCACAGGATAGTCTGCGAAATCAGTGGCTTCCATGGTATCCTTAAGTGTCAGTGGGTGGCCGGGAGGCAGTATGGCAACTATTTCCTGCTTTATAATAGGAACAAAATCAATACCATTTTCATCTGGCGAGTATGAATCGAAACTATGTCATACCTGCCGTTTTTTTAATCCATCAATATTCACAGAGGTGATGTCCTGAAAGAAATTGAACGTGATATTTTTATTTTCCTTTTCGGTGAGGAAAGAGCGCACGATAGTTGGGATAAACACCTTTGCAAGTGGTGATACGTAGGCGATATCGATGTGTCCGCCGTCGGTTGCAATCTGGTGCATTTTGTTCTCGGCTCTCTTTACATCGTCCAGAATAGTAGACACGTGTTCTAAAAAAATCTCCCCGGCCTTGGTCAGTATTACATTCCTGCCTCTCTTTTCAAATAAAGTGACGCCAAGCTCGTCCTCTAAAGCTGCTATCGAACGGCTGAGGCTTGGTTCTGTGATATTCATTTTTTCGGCAGCCTGATTGAAGTGTTCCAGAACTGCCGCTTGGTAAAAATAACTTAATTGATTGAGCGTCATGCATAAATCTCCATAAAATAATAGATATAGTCTATGAATTACAAATATTATAGCCTAAATTTGTGCATATTATAACATGATTAGTACAGTTATGCTATTAAAAAATACAAAATAAGCATTGGAAGTACCAAAAATAATGCGTTATAATATCATTATCAAAGGTTGTTAAGTTTTTAACGAAGTGGGCATCGTTGAAAACATAGCTAAGAAAATACGAATAATCAATATTATTACATTTAAAAATGAAGGAGATTTAATCATGGCAGAGAGAATCACAGGAACACACAGAACTCATCGGACTTATGGCTTACCCAATCAGACATTCAAGCTCACCGGCAATGCACAATGAGGCATTTGCATATCTTGGACTTGACTACGCTTATCTGGCATTTGAGGTTGACAACAACACTCTTGAGGATGCGGTTAAGGGAATCAGAGCATTAAAGCTTTAGTAGGCTCTAATGTATCAATGCCAAAACAAGACAGTTGTAGGACAGTACTTAGACAAGCTTTCACCTGCAGCAGAGCTTTGCGGAGCTGTAAATACAATAGTAAACGAGAACGGAGTACTCACAGGACACATCACAGACGGTATCGGCTTCATGCAGGCGCTCAAGGATAACGACATCGATGTTTATCGGAAAGAAGATGACAATCGCAGGAGCAGGCGGAGCTGCTACAGCTATCGAGATTCAGGCAGCACTTGACGGTGTCAGGGAAATCTCAATCTTCAACATCCATGACAAGTTCTGGGCAAACGCTGAAGAGACCGTTAGAAAGATCAACGAGAAGACAGATTGCAAGGCAACTCTTTACGACCTTGATGACAAGGAGAAGCTTAGAGAAGAGATGGCTGATTCCTACATCTTCGTAAACGGAACAGGTGTTGGCATGAAGCCGCTCGAGGGAATGTCTGTAGTACCTGACAAATCATTCTTCCGTCCTGAGCTTATCGTAATTGACGTACCTTACTCTCCACTTGAGACAAAGATGCGTTCTATGGCAAAAGAGGTGGGCTGCAAGACAATGAACGGTCTTGGAATGATGCTTTTCCAGGGAGCAGCAGCCTTCAAGCTCTGGACAGGAAAAGATATGCCGATCGAGCATATGAAGGAAGTATTAAACATCAGATATGATGATTAATCAGCCGCAGAAATTAAATCACATTGAATTATTTTGACAGAAATTAAGGAGAACACTGATGAATAAAAAATATTTACCTAGCGCATTAATCCTTTACTTAAACTACTTTATACACGGAGTGGGCTGCTCTATCCTCGGACAGGCAGTCATCAAGGAGGCTCTCGCAGCTTCATGGGGAGTGCAGGTTATGGCTATTACAGCTATTTCAGCAGCCCTGGGACTTGGACGTCTTATCGCACTTCCGTTTGCAGGACCTTTATCAGATAAGCTCGGACGCCGTATCTCAACAGCAATCGGAAGCGGCTCTTATGCTATCTACCTGATCGGACTTGCTCTTGCATTCAATGCAGGAACACATGGTGGATACCAGATTGCTTATATCTGTGCTATCATTGGCGGTATTGCAAACTCATTCCTTGATACAGGAATTTACCCTGCAGTATCAGAAATCATCTACAAAGCACCTGGTGTTGCAACCATGGGAATCAAATTCTTCATCGCTATCGCACAGATGCTTTTACCATTCGTACTTGGTATGACAGTTGCTACAACAGCAGCAGGACTTACATCATACAACACACTGTTCTTCGGATGTGGAATCATCTACATTGTACTTTTAGTATTAGTAATGATCTTCCCGCTTCCTGATAGCGATGCAAAGGCAGAGGGAAAGAAAGAAGGACTTATCGCAAGCTTAAAGCACACACATTTTTCTGTTGAGTCAATCGCAATGATTATCATTGGATTTACATGTACAGGAACCTTCCAGTTATGGCTCAACTGTGCACAGAACTTTGCAAAAGAGAATGTAGGCTGGGCTGATCCGTCAGTTATGCAGTCATACTACTCAGCAGGAACCATGATAGCTCTTATCGTAACTGCACTTTTAACAAGAAAAATCAAGGACGTCAGATTTATCCTTGTTTACCCTGTAATCTGCCTTGCAACAATGGTAGTAGTGTTAGTCGGACAGACAAAGCCACTCATGATCGCAGGTGCATTCATCATCGGATGGGCAGGAGCAGGCGGACTTTTACAGATCGTAACATCTGTATGCAACATGCTCTTCCCTAAGATCAAGGGAACAGTAACAGCGCTTGTAATGATCGCTTCATCACTTTGTAACTACACAATCCTTACAGCAGCATCAAAGATGCAGCCATCACAGGTTATGGTAATGAACATCGTGCTCACAGCAATCGGCGTGGTACTTGGATTATTCGTAAACCTGCGCTATACTAAGATGGTAGAGCTGTCTAAAGAGGATTAATATGTTACTCAAACTTCCCATACTATGGGAGCCGGCCTAGTATACAGTGTATTCCTCAGAAAAAAATATGAAGTTAACCACGGATTTGAATCGATATAGATTACTTTAATATGTAAGGTTATATCCGTTTTTAAAGTTAATGGAACTCCGTGGTAGTTCATATTGTTTTCTTCGGAACAACTGTATACTCTCCGGCAAATATAGTTTTATGTATGGAAGGTTTTGGTACATTAAATTATACTGGGGAGTATAATTATCATACAGTCTAATACAAGGTAAGAAAGGAAAAATCATGAACACCATTAAGGTTAGAGATATTGAAATTGGTGCGGGCGCACCTAAAATCATCGTTCCTATCGTAGGCGTTACAAAAGACGACATCATCGCAGAGGCAAAGACATTTGACTCTATCCCTGTTGATATGGTTGAGTGGCGTGTTGACTGGTTCGAGAATGTATTCGAGTTTGACAAGGTTGAGGAGGTATTAAAGGAGCTTCGTGATGCTCTCGGAAATATTCCAATCCTTATGACATTCCGTACTTCAAAAGAGGGCGGAGAAAAAGCTATCGAGGCAGAGGCTTATGCAGAGCATTAATATCAAAGGCTGCTCAGACAGGCTATGTTGATTTCGTAGATGTTGAAATCTTCACAGGAGATGACATCGTAAAGAAGATCATCGACGGCGTACATGCTGCAGGTGCAAGAGTTATCGCTTCAAACCATGACTTCTTCAAAAACTCCTGCACAGTCTGATATTGTTTACAGACTTCGCAAGATGCAGGATATGGGAGCTGATATCCCTAAGATCGCAGTTATGCCACAGAATAAGCGAGACGTACTCACACTTCTTTCAGCTACAGAGGAAATGGTTACAGATTACGCTGACAGACCAATCATCACAATGTCAATGGCAGGCACAGGTGTTATAAGCCGTCTCTGCGGTGAGGTATTCGGATCTTCAATGACATTCGGTGCCGCAAAGAAAGCATCTGCACCCGGACAGATGGGAGTAGAGGATCTGTCTACGGTACTTGGATTACTTCATAAGAGCATGTAAGAAAAGCTTGTATAAAACCATGCAATAAAATAAAATGGCGCCTCGGCATCTGTAAACTATGTGCTGTGACGCCATTTTTGAAGATGATAACAAATAGTAATATATAAAATTGTGAATATTTACGTGGGAAAACAGCAATAATTCAGTAAAATAATACGTATAATTATTCACGGAAAGGGGACATTTCATGAAGAAAATACTGCACTATCTGGATGAATATCTTGAAGAATTTTTTAATGGTCATTTTCCTGATTGCGATGACTCTTATCATGGGTATTCAGGTGTTTTTCAAGATATATTCTTGGCATGTCGCTTTCATGGTCTGAGGAAATCACAAGATACCTGTTTATCTGGTCGGCATTTTTGAGTGTCAGCCTTTGCACACGTAAATGCATATCAATAAAGATAGACCAGTTTTATACAGCTTTTTTCCACGAAGAGGAAAATCACTCTGGAATGTATTAAATCTGACAGTTGAGTTTTGTGTTTTTTCGTATATCTGATACCGTATTCATTCATATATCTGAAAAATACAATAGAAAGCGGTCAGGTAAGTCCTGCCTGCGGTATCCCTATGTACTATGTGCAGGCTGCACCGTTTGTATGCTTTATAATCACAGCCTTCCGCATCGCGCAGAGATGGTTTGGCGAGTGGAAAATTGTCCTGAAAAAATGATGAAAAGCCTCTTGAGGAGGGCAGTATTGCCTCGGTTATAGAGGAAGCCGTTGTCGAAGATACTTACCGCGAGAAAGAGCTTGTGGAGGATATTGAAGCAATTCATAGTAAAGCTGAAAAGAGAAAGGAGAAATAGATGTCAGCAGCAGTAGTTTTTATATTATTTGTGATATGTCTGGTCATTGCTATTCCGGTATCTATTTCCCTGGGAATAGTGGCAGTGCTGCCGGGCGCGTTTGACTCATCTTTTACAGCCAGTGCCAGCTATGTTATCCGCTCTATGCTCGGTGGTATAGACAGCTTCCCGCTTTTAGCGGTGCCTATGTTTGTGCTTGCCGGAATCGTCATGGCACACGGCAAAATCTCACAAAAATTGTTTGATGTTTTTGTGTATTTTATAGGAAAAAGAACCGCAGGAATCCCATGTGCGGTTATCATCACCTGTTTGTTCTATGGAGCGATTTCAGGCTCCGCGCCTGCAACTGTTGCGGCTGTCGGAAGTATGACCATTCCGCTTCTTATGGAGCTGGGCTACAAAAAGGATTTTTCAACGGCAATTGTTGCGGTTGCGGGAGGACTCGGAGTCATCATACCGCCAAGCATACCTTTTATCATGTATGCGATGGCAACCGGTGAGTCGGTCAGTGATCTCTTTCTTGCAGGAATCACTCCGGGACCTTTTGATAGGAGCGCTTCTTATGTTTATGCATATTATCACTGCAAGCGCTATGGAGAGGACAAGGAAAAGATAAATGCAAAGGTTTCTGAGCTTAGAAGCAATGGGCATTTTAGCATATTGAAGGACAGTATATGGGCACATTTTGAGCCCCGGTTATAGTACTTGGATGCATTTACGCCGGTATAGCTTCGCCTACAGAGGCTGCGGTGATTTCAGTAGTTTTATGCGCATTTTTGTAAGTCATTTTTATTTACAAATCCATAAAGGTAAAAGAGATATGGGGCATCATGGTGGAGGCGATGAAGACATACGCACCTATATTGTTTATACTTGCCGCATCGACCGCGTTTTCACGCGTGCTCACACTCATGCAGGTGCCACAGACAGTCAGCGCATGGATACTCGCACATTTTACAAATGAGATAGTGCTTCTTATTGTGATAAATGTGTTCCTGCTCATTGTTGGAATGGTTATGGATACCACACCGGCTATACTTATTTTAAGCCCAATTCTGCTTCCTATCGTGCAGAGCATCGGAATGAACCCGATCCACTTTGGTGTGGTCATGATCGTAAACCTTGCAATCGGATTTGTTACACCGCCTATAGGAGTAAATCTGTTTGTGGCAAGCTCACTGACGGATGTTCCGGTCATGCGGATAGCAAAGAAGGCGGCGCCTATGATAGGATATTTCCTGCTGGCACTTCTGCTGCTTACATTTATTCCGGTAATCAGTCTGTGCTTATTATAGAGAAATATTAACTATTCGGTACAGAAATATGTAATAACAGGTATAAGCAGATTTAATGATGATTGTAGGATATTTAGGCACACAGTTGTAATTGGAGAAAAATATGAGTAGATTTGGCTTGTTTTTATGTAAAAAAGCTGGTAAATATAATAAACCGCGTAAATCGTATAGCAAATATAGATTGTGGCGAAGAGCAGCCGCCGTCATGATGATACTTTCGCTTACAGCAGGACTTGCCGCGTGCGGTGGCTCTGCTGGTGAAGGCTCGCAGGCTGCAGCTAAGGCTGCCGGGGTACAGCGTTACGCATGGCCTCTCGGCAGTTCAAGTCCTGAGGACACCGTGACACAGATATATGCAGAGAAATTTGCCGATGAAGTGGACAGATTAAGCGATGGCAAGATGAAAATCAGTGTGTATCCAAACAGTGTACTGGGCGGAGACAGAGAGCTTCTCGAGTCATGCAAGGATGGAGATATACCTTTTGTAGTGCAGAACACTGCACCGCAGGTCACTTTCATGAAGGATACTGCAGTATTTGATATGCCGGCACTTTTTGACAGCATTGATGAGGTGCGTGAGCATGTGGACAATCCAAAGTTTATGAAGCTCATGCAGCAGGTCTACAATGACGGCGGCTACGAGCTTTTGGGATATGCAGACCAGGGCTTCCGTGTCATGACAACAAACAAAAAGATAGAAAGCCTTGCTGATTTTAAGGGTCAGAAAATCCGTACCATGGAAAATCTCTTATCATATGGCATACTGGAAGGCGCTCGGAGCAAGCCCGACACCTATGACTTTCTCGGAGGTGTATATCGGCTTACAGCAGGGCACTATAGACGCGCAGGAAAACCCATACGAGGTAATCGTATCCAATAAGCTCTACGAGCAGCAGGATTATGTAGTGGAGACAAATCATCTGCCACATCTGATATCGCTTATAGTAAGCGAGGAGTTCATGAAAGGACTGACAGATGAGCAGCAGCAGATTATCCGTGAGGCAGCCGAGACAGCGAAACAGTACGCCAGAGAGCAGTCTGACGAGAGGATTGCCTCAAAGATAAAGACTATCGAGGACAGTGGCACACAAATCATCACCTTAAGCGATGAAGTGCATGAGCAGATTCGCAAGGAGTGCCAGCCGATATATGAATCGATTGAAAAAAATGTGTCGTCTGATATTGTGGAGGCATATCTGACACAATAACACTTTAAAGCATTAAAATATTTTGCTTGATAAATTGGTAAAGTCTTGTTATACTATGACTAAGAAAATTTGTGGTTATCAAAAATGCGAAATACAATAACATGAAGTTATAATAATTATAATTTGACGATATTTCGCTAAATATCAAAATCCAATATGAAAACCACACATAAGTAAGGAGACACACCATGGACAAAATCGAGGAAATCCGCACAAAGATTGGAGAATGTGACGATATAATAATTAAGCAGCTTGCGGTCAGAATGTCACACATTCAGGAGATTATATCATACAAGAAGGCAACAGGAATCCCAATCTTACAGCCGGAGCAGGAGAAAAAGCAGACAGATGCACTTGTGGCAAAGCTTGGCGACAATGAATTTGAGGAAGAGATACTTGATATTTTCAAGTATATCATGAAGAACAGCCGTCGTATCCAGGCAAAGAGCCTTTTCGATTACAATATTTTCCTGATCGGTTTCATGGGTGCAGGAAAAAGCACTGTAGCAGGAGAATTAAAGGATAAGCTCGAGATGGATCGTGTCGAGATGGATCAGATGATTGTTGAGAATCGTGGCATGTCAATCTCAGAAATATTTGATGAGTTCGGTGAGGCATATTTCAGAAACTTAGAGAGCAACACACTTATAGAGCTTCAGAAGAGAAAGCAGACCATCGTTTCCTGCGGTGGTGGTGTTGTCATGAGAGAGGAAAACGCAGATCATATGAAGAAAAAACGGCCGTGTAGTTCTTCTTACAGCAAAGCCAGAGACTATCTACGAGCGAGTAAAGGATAGTGACGAGCGCCCGATACTAAACGGCAACATGAATGTTGAGTATATCAGCGGCCTTATGGAAAAGCGAAAGGAACGCTATGAGGCAGTGGCAGATGTAACAGTTGCTACAGATGGCAAGAATGTTACACAGATATGCGAGGAAATCATTGCAAAGCTTATCGCACTTGATAATGAGCAGGACAATAAACAGGCATAATACAGGAATAGCACAGCACTTATTAAGGCAGCAGCCGGTTATCAGACCGGCTGTTGCTTTTTGTTCAAATACTTCAGGGGCGTGTGGCTTGAAATAATTGCAAATATGATGTATAGTACTCTACAATTTAAGGGATACTGATTAAGTATGGCAGCATAACAAGGAGGTCATAATTATGTGTACAGCAGCAACTTATAAAACAAAGGATTTCTATTTTGGAAGAACACTCGACTACGAATTTTCATATGGAGATGAGATTGCGGTAACACCGCGAAACTATGTGTTTAATTTCAGGCATTCGGGAAAGCTTGAAAACCATTATGCAATCATTGGAATGGCACATGTGGCAGGTGACTATCCTCTTTACTATGATGCTATAAATGAAAAGGGACTCGGTATGGCAGGACTGAATTTCGTGGGAAATGCAGCGTATGCGGCAGCAGACGAAAACAGCTCATGCGAGAATGGCACATGCGGCATTGCAAAGACAAAGGTGGCACAGTTTGAGTTTATACCGTGGATACTGTCACTATGCGCTACGGTAGCGGATGCAAAGGAAAAATTAAATCGTATTTTACTGGTAGATACACCATTTAGCAGTCAGCTTCCGGTTGCACAGCTTCACTGGATTATAGCCGACAAAAATGAGTGCATTGTGGTGGAGTCGATGGCAGACGGTATGCATGTTTACGACAATCCGGTAGGTGTGCTCACAAACAATCCGCCATTCCCATATCAGATGGCAGCACTCAATAATTACAGAGGCTTATCTACAAAGCAGCCTGAAAATACATTTGCACCGGGAGTGGAGCTTAGTGCATACAGCCGCGGAATGGGAGGACTGGGACTGCCGGGTGATTTATCATCGCAGTCACGCTTTGTACGTGTGGCATTCACAAAGCAAAACTCCAAATCGGATGACAGTGAGAATGCAAGTGTGAGCCAGTTCTTCCACATATTAGGCTCTGTAGACCAGCAGAGAGGTCTGTGCGAGGTGACAGAGGGCAAATATGAGATTACGCTCTACACCTCATGCTGCAACTGCGACAAGGGAATCTACTATTACACCACATATGACAATAGCCAGATCACAGCGGTAGACATGAACAGGGAGAATCTTGATGAGAAGCTGCTTATCAGATATCCTGTTATTACGGAGGGAAAGATTTGTTGGCAGAATTAGAGAATCTGTTTGCGCTGCAGGATAAAAATTACAGGGAATTTCATGCGAGGCTTATGCCCAATATTAGAAAAAGAACGCATAATAGGAATAAGAGTCCCGGTAGCTTAGAAAGTACGCAAAGGAGCTTGCTCATGGCAGCAGGCTCTTTTTGTCGGTTCAAAAAGAGAAACGGGTCTGTAATACAGTGAGGGAAAAATTGACTGTGACAATGTGGAAAAGGTTTCTAAACACTCTGCCACATTCTACTATGAGGAAAAATAACCTGCAATGTTTCTGATTATGCAGATGAAGGATTATGATACGGCATTGGCTTATCTGGAAGCATTCCTGCCATACATAGACAACTGGGCGACCTGCGACAGTGGCGTACCAGCTGTGTCAAAAAGCACAAAAAA